>Ga0131853_10000066_pt1 | contig 146284 bp, 129 predicted proteins | sample TergutLab28metaG_FD_92764 | JGI IMG/M metagenome (GOLD analysis project Ga0131853, IMG submission 92764) | Labiotermes labralis P1 segment gut microbial communities from Petit-Saut dam, French Guiana - Lab288 P1 (version 2) (version 2) | ecosystem: Host-associated > Arthropoda: Insects >...
ACTTAAATCCCATCGAAAAGTTCTGGGCGTGGTTAAAGTGCAGACTTCGTAGAATTCTTCCCAATTTCGATTCTCTTGATGATGCTCTTGTGGACTGTTTTTAATTTATGTGATTATAAAAAGATTGCTGTGTAATTGAATGTATCCTTGATAATATTGCAATAAAAAACCCGCGGGATTTTTCGCGGGTTTTTTGTGTTGGGGGGTATTACATCATGCCCATACCGCCGCCGCCGGGAGGCATTGGGGGTTCAGGTTCTTTAATGTCGGTGACTACGGCTTCGGTGGTAAGAAGGGTGGAGGCTACGCTCGTTGCGTTTTGGAGCGCGGAGCGGGCTACTTTGGTGGGGTCGATGATGCCCGCTTCCACCATGTTGACGAACTTTTCGGCGAGTACGTCGAAGCCGACGCCTTTGTCGCTCTTTTTAAGTTCGTTGACGATGACCGCGCCTTCGAGGCCCGCGTTGGCTACGATGTGCCAGGAGGGGGATTCGAGGGATTTGAGGACGATTTCCGCTCCGGTTTTTTCGTCGCCGATGAGCTTGTCGATGACTTTCTTCACGTCGGCCATGGCGTGGATATACGCGGAGCCGCCGCCGCAAATGATTCCTTCTTCCACCGCGGCTCTTGTCGCGGCGAGGGCGTCTTCCATGCGGAGCTTCTTTTCCTTGAGTTCGGTTTCGGTGGGGGCGCCGACCTTGATTACGGCTACGCCGCCCGCCATCTTGGCCAGGCGTTCTTGTAATTTTTCCTTATCGAAATCGGAGGTGGTTTCCTCGATTTGGGACTTAATTTGTGCGACGCGGTTTTTGATTTCGTCCGCGGAACCGGCGCCGTCGATAATGATGGTATTTTCTTTTTCCACTTTAACGGTTTTGGCGCGGCCGAGGGATTCGAGGGTCGCGTCTTTGAGGTCGAGGCCCAACTCGGAGGAGATGACTTGCCCGCCCGTAAGGATGGCGATGTCTTCCAGCATGGCCTTGCGGCGGTCGCCGAAGCCGGGGGCCTTGACGGCGGCGCAATGGATCATGCCGCGCAGCTTGTTGAGTACGAGGGTGGTGAGGGCTTCGCCTTCGATGTCCTCGGCGATGATGACCAATTTGCTGCCCGTTTGCACGATTTGCTCCAGGACGGGGAGGATTTCGGCAACGGTTGAGATTTTCTTGTCGGTGATGAGGATATAGGGGTTGTCGAGTACGGCAACCATTTTTTCCATATCGGTGCACATGTACGCCGACAGGTAGCCGCGGTCGAATTGCATACCTTCCACGAGTTCCAGCTCGGTGATCATGGTTTTGGATTCTTCAACGGTGATGACACCATCGGAGGATACTTTCTCCATGGCTTCGGCCACCATGTCGCCCACTTCCACGTTTCCGGCGGAGATGGCGGCGACTTTGGCGATGTGGTTCTTGCCGTCAACCTTTTGGGTCATGGCTTGGAGGGCGGAAACGGCGGCATCGGTGGCTTTTTGCATACCGTTGCGCAGGATGATGGGGTTTGCGCCGGCGGCGATGTTCTTTAAGCCTTCGCGTACCATGGATTGGGCGAGGACGATAGCGGTGGTGGTGCCGTCGCCGGCTACGTCGTTGGTTTTGGTTGCGACTTCTTTTACGAGCTGCGCGCCCATGTTTTCAAACGGACATTCGAGTTCGATTTCCTTGGCGATCGTTACGCCGTCGTTGGTGATGAGGGGGGTGCCGTACTTTTTATCGAGTACGACGTTGCGGCCCTTGGGCCCGAGGGTGATATTGACCGTGTCGGCCAGCTTGTTTACGCCCGCCTCGAGTACGGTGCGGGCATCGATCGCGTATTTGATTTGCTTTGCCATTGATTAGCCTCCTATTCCACAATCGCGAGTATATCGCTTTGTTTTACGATGATGTATTCCTGTTCTTCCAATTTTACTTCCGTGCCGGCGTACTTTGAGTAGATGACTTTGTCGCCGGGTTTTACTTCCATTTTGATTTCCTTACCGTCAACGACGCCGCCGGGGCCTACGGCCACGACTTCGGCTTGCTGGGGTTTTTCCTTCGCCCCGGTGGGGAGCACGATGCCGGATTTGGTGGTTTCTTCGGCTTCGAGCTGCTTGATTACGACTCTGTCGCACAAGGGTTTGAGTTGCATGTGTTACCTCCTTTTGTGAAACCCGGCGTGCTTGCGCGGGGCTTCGCTATGTGGTGTTTTTTGTTTGTTGTTAGCACTCTACGCGAATGAGTGCCAGACCGCAAGGACAACGAACAGCGGATATGGACGATTATACGACATTTTAGCCCGTTTGCAATATGATTTCTTTTATTTTTGCTTGTTTTTGAAATTTTGCATAAACAGGAAAGGCTTGTCATATATTTTCACAAGGAAGGGGTGCGGACAAATGATAACCCACTTTTTGGGGATGGAAGTCGCGCGGCAATTAAACGCGTTGGGCGCGGATGTATTGGCCGTTGTTACGGAAATACGGCTGCGTACGGACAAGCCCATGATACTTTCGCTAAAGCAGATGAACTCCGGCGGCTCCCGCCGAAATACGATGACTTCGGATTACCGCCCTTCCGTTAACGACATAACCGAAACGATCGAACGCGTCAGCCGCCATTCGTACTACGCCTTCGAATCGGAATTGGCGCAGGGGTATATCACGCTGCCGGGGGGGCATCGGGTAGGGGTGGCGGGGCAAGCCGTGGTGGAGGGGGGTATCGTGAAGGCGTGGCGGCATATCGGTTCGCTGACGATACGCGTCGCCCATAGCGTACGCGGATGCGCAAACGAAGTGCTTCCTATTATATACGCGGATAAATGTTTTCATAACACCATGATTATCTCGCCGCCGGGGTTCGGGAAAACGACGTTATTACGCGATATCGTGCGGCAGATTTCGGACGGGGGGTTAACCGTGGGGTTGGTGGACGAACGCAGCGAAGTGGCGGGTTGCTATCAAGGGATTCCCCAAAATGATGTCGGTATCCGGACAGACGTGCTGGACGCTTGCCCCAAGGCCGAGGGAATGGTGATGTTATTACGTGCCATGGCACCGAATGTCGTAGCCGTGGACGAGCTGGGCGGGGAAAAGGACGCCTCAGCCGTCGAGCAGGTGTTAAACGCGGGGGTAAAGCTGTTGTGTACGGCGCATGGGTACGGTTTGGAAGACGTACGCGGTAACCCAGCGTTGGCGCGGTTGATGGAACGGGGTGCGTTTGAGCGGTTTATCGTGCCGGGGACGGCGTGCGGGGTTCGGAATTCGGGTTTCGACGTTGGGGATTCGGAATGCGGAAAAAAGAGATGGCGGGTGGTGGACGGATGTTGATGCGGTTGGCAGGTGCGGCGGCGGTTGTATGCGGCGCGGCGGCTTTGGGGTTTTATTACGCAGCGCAGGAAGCCCAGCGCGCGTTGGATTTACTGGAATTTAAAAAGGCGTTGATGGTCCTTTCGTCGGAAATCGAATATATGCGTACGCCCTTGCCCGTTGCCGCGGTAAATATCGGGAAACGGGCGGAGCGTTGGGTGGGGCCGATGTTCACGCGGTTCGGCGAATTACTGGCGTTAAGCGAGGGCGAAACGGCGTATCAGGTTTGGATGAAGGTGATAACAGAAGTGAAGGACGGGACGCATTTGGCGCAAGAGGATTGGAAAGTGGTCGAGGGCTTCGGCAAAACGCTGGGTTATTTGGATAGACAAATGCAGCAAAACGCCATCCGATACGCGGTGGATTATATAGACGAAAAGGCCGCGGGGCTTCAACAGCAGGCGGATAAGAACAGGAAGATGTACCGCAGTTTGGGCATTATCGGCGGGCTTTTATTAGCGGTGGTGCTTTGGTAAGCCATCCGCGCAATCGCTTCGCGGTTCTTCTCACGGAACACGAATAGGAATGGAGGAAATCTATGGATATCAGCGTCGTGTTCCAAATCGCGGCTGTGGGGATTTTGGTTGCGGTGCTTAACCAAGTGCTGACCCGTGCCGGACGCGAGGAACAAGCCATGGTCACGACTTTGGCGGGCTTGCTGGTGGTATTGTTTTGGGTAATCCAATACGTAAGCGAGCTGTTTACCGAAGTGCAGGTCATCTTTAACCTGTAGCCATGGCGATCCTGCAAATAATCGCTACGGGTATCCTGTGCGCGGTGCTCGCGCTCACCGTCAAGAAGCAACGGCCGGAAATCGCCCTCCTGATCACGATCGCGTCCGGCGTGCTCTTGTTTATCATGGTACTGCCGGAATTGGCGTACGCCGTCAGCGTTTTCACGCAGTTGGGGGAAATGATGGACGGCGGTATGCGCTATGTGGGTTTGGTACTGCGTGTGATAGGTGTGGCGTATATGGCGGAATTGGGCGCGTCGGTATGTATGGACGCGGGTGAGTCCGCTATCGCGGCCAAAATAGACCTGGCCGGGCGGCTCATCATAATCGTGATGGCGATGCCGATCGTGATCGAAATCGTGGGCATCGTCATGGGGCTGCTGCCGTGAGCGGCGTCGGAAACATAAATATCGGGGATTGGATCCCGCTTGAGCAATATGACCTGCGGGCGTTGGACAAGCCCGGGCTGCCGCGCTTTATCGATTTGGCGCAGCAAGCCGTACGGGGTGAGTTGGATTTATCCCTGTCGGGCATCTTGACCGCGGGGGGGAACCTGATCTTCGCGGAGTTTTTCGCCAACGGGCAGATATTGCGGCAGTTATTGATCATCGCGATCCTGGGCGCGCTGATGCGCTGTTTGACGCAAGCGTTCACGCACAAGTCCGCGGGGGAAATGGGCTTCCATGTAACGTATCTAATGGCGGTATTGTTGGCGGTTTCGTCGTTTCATATATCCGTGGGGGTTTTAACCGGGTTGGTTACGGTTGTGCGGGGAATGATGACCGCCGCCGTGCCGGTCATGATCGGGCTGATGGCGATGAGCGGCAATTTTGTGGGCGCGGCGGGGTTCCATCCGTTGATGTTCTTCGCGCTCCAATTGGTGACGTGGTTTATCACGGTTGTCTTCATCCCGCTGGTGCTGGCGGCGGCGGCGCTCGACATCGTCAACCAATTGTCCTCCGAAAATAAACTCGACAAACTGGCCGATTTATTGCGTAAAATTTCCGACTACGCGTTAAAGGCCATCGTGGGTGTGTTTACTTTTTTATTAACCTTGCAGCGTATATCCGCGCCCATCATAAACAACGCGGCTCTGCGTACCGGGCGCAGCGCGGCGGGCGCGATACCCGTGGTGGGCGGTGCGCTGACCGCCGCCATGGATACGGTCATCCATTTCGGCCAAGCGGCGAAAAGCGGCGTACTGGTGGCCCTTGTATTGATCCTTTGTGTAACCCTTGCCGCTCCGTTATTAAAAATCCTCGTCCTTTCATGGGTGTACCGAATCATCGCCGCCGTCATCCAGCCCGTATCGGACGAACGGCTGGTGAAATGCATGGACGGCGCGGGCAAGGCCATGGGTCAATTGTTTTCCGCCGCGGCGTTATTGGGGGTTATGTGCTTGTACTCGGTAGTGATATTGCTGTCGTTTTAAGGGGGCATCATGTCTGCATTTTTCGGCTACATAACGAATATAACGTATTACCTGCTTTTTGCGGCGCTTGCTAACATGCTGGCGCCGGCGGGTAAGTACAGGAAATTCGTTGCGCTTGTGACGGGGTTCGTATTGGTCATGATCGTCCTTGCGCCGTTGCGCGGTATCGGGCGGGATTTTGACGCGGCGGAATTTTTTGCGGGTGTGGCGGGATTGCCCGCCGTACAAGGGGCTTTCCCGCAGGGGGAATACGCGCGTTTGCATGACACGCGTTTGATGGCGGCCTTCGAAGAGCAATTGGCCATCCAATTGGAAGCGATGCTCAAGCGAAATAACTTTACCCTGTACGAGGCTTCGTTTTCGTACACGGAAGATTTTTCGAGGATAACGGCGGTACAAGCGGCCGTAAGCCGTGAAGAAGAATCACGTCGGGTACCCTTCATTCGGATAGAACCCGTGCAAATAAACCGAGGGCAATCGGAACCCGAAAGCGACCCGATCGCCGAAGAGGCAAAAAGTTTAATCGCTGACTTCTATAACCTATCACGCGAGCATATACATGTGATTACACGGAAAAGGTGATTTTTGTGACGCTGCTAAAGAACAGGAAGGTACTGATGTTTGCGGTATTGGCCGCGGGCGCGCTCATTATGCTGTTGGGGCGGTTGTTCGCTTCGTTTTCGGATATTTCGGCCGAAAACGCGGATGATCACGCACCCATCGCGTACATCCCGGCGGCGCAAACATCAACGGATCCAAACGATGTGCGTGCCATGGAGGAACGGTTGGAGGAATTCCTGTCGCTCGTGGAAGGGGCGGGGCGCGTTCGGATACTGATCGGCATTTCCGCGCACCGCGAAACGGTCTTCGCCGTGGATTCCACCGCAAGCGAGTCCTTCACGCGGGAAGAGGATGCCCAAGGCGGTAACCGGGAAATGTCGCAACGCTCCGACCAATCGAGTACGGTGCTCATCCCCGACCGCAACGGTTCGAGCCGTCCGCTGGTACTGCGCGAAAGCGAGCCGCGCGTCGAGGGAATCGTCATCATTGCACAAGGCGGGGCCGATCCCATCGTGCGTTCCGAGCTTACGCGGGCGGCACAAGCCGTGCTGGGCTTGGACGCCCACAGGATACAGGTATTGACCATGCGGGTTGAATAAATTTTAGGAGGAATATAAATGAAGGATCGTAAATTTAAGGTGCCGGGCGACATCTTCGTGCTCAAAAGGAACCAAATCATCATCACGGCCCTCGTGATCATGATCGCCGTCGCGGGGTATTTGACCTGGCTCGATTCCAGGCCCGACGAAGAACACATCGGCTACCGTTTAAACGACGGGGAAATCGCCGCTTTAATCGGCCCGACGGGCGGGTTGGTCAGTTTCTTCCCCGAGGATGACCCCTGGGCGGCCCATAACCCCGCCATCCTTACCGTCCCTACTTCGGGTGAAGGCATCACGTTCCCCACCTTGGGCGAGTTGGACTTGTCCGAAATCATCGCCCTCCCCACCAACGAGGAAAACATCACCGAAGCGGGCGAAGCCATCTTCGTGGACCGCCGAAGCGATTCGTCCTTCTTCGTACAGGCGCGCCTTAACCGCGAGCAGCACCGCTCCAGCCTGCGCGCGACGCTGACCGAAATCATCAATAACGAAAACATATCCGAAGCCCAGCGCGAACAGGCCGTGGAAGACAAACTGGAAATCCAGCGACGCGTGGAGCGCGAATCGGGCGTGGAGTCCCTGCTCGAATCCAAGGGTTTTTCTGAAGTATATGTACGTATCTCCGATAACGGCGTGGATATCATCGTCGGGCAGGAAACGCTCACCAACTCCGAACTCGCCATCATCCTCGACACCGCCATGCGCAAAACGGGCATGAACGCGAACCAAGTGTACATCAGCCCGATGCGGCGTTAGAAGCAAGCCGCTTACCCCGAACTTTAACGACGGCGTGTTGCATCCCATCACGCCGTCGTTTTTTATTTTTACATAATTTTTGCCTTCAATTCCGCCACATGCAGCATGAGGGACAGGTGATCCGGCAAGTTGATATGGGTGTCCCATAACGTACCCGCCTGCCTTACGGCGTTCATCAGGCGGGTGTATATGTCCAGCGGTAAGCCTTCGCCGTCCATATAGGGAGTAAGGACGGTCTTTATCACGGGCATGTCATAGACCGTTTTTAACCGGGCGATGACCACCAGTGCCGCAAGGTGCTTGTGTGTGTACAGGCGCCCCGCGGGTGGGGGAAGCAACCCGTCGCGTATGTAGTTCTGCACCATGGGGCGCGTGATGCCCAGGGACTTGCGTTCGCTTAGCTTCAATAACTGCGCGATCGTAAACGTGGGGCTGTAGTGGTGTATATCGTGCAAAGGGTCTTTGTTATCCATGGGAAAGGCTCCTTTTTAAACGCTTAAAATCGATCGCGCTTACCGCCAGCAGCCCCTGCGAAGGGATGTAGAACCACCATATCAACGGGTAGAGCTTCTTCAAGCCCACCCATCCGTTTAGGTAACGCGGTATGTTGTACAGCAATACGCTAACGTCGCACAAGAGGAATAAAATAAGCCCCGCAAGAATGAGCGGGGCATTACGGAGGGTCTTGCGGTATCTGACGTGCAATCCCATGTTCATGATAAACAGGAAGGCATACAAGCCCGCGAGGACGGCGATCGCGTGCAGGAATGAAAAAACAACAACCGTACAACCTATAAACGCGAACACGTAAGCAACATGATTCCGCGGCAAGCGGTACACCCGCATCGCGTAGCACACATGCGCAAAGCAAAAGACCGCAACCCCCATAACGTGCGCGTCACGCAACACCAAAAAGAAATCCGCCCAACAAGTGAAGGCTATCGCCCCCGCCAGCCACGCCCAATCGCGTTTGTCGCGGCACAGGGCATACGACCCCACACAAACGGCGAAGCATAAAACCACATACAAAAACCGAATATATTCAACCATCGTATTCAGTTTCTGCTTCCGTTCCCCTTTTTATACGTTCGTCGTAAACGATCGACCAAACCCCTTCATGGCTGACGGCGACCACGTGGTGTACGGTACGCATGAATTGCAAGCCGCGTCCCTGTCCCAATCCCCATTCGCTTTCCACCACCGCCACGAAGGTATAGTTATCGATAAAATCCCCCGCCGTTACCGTAACGCCGTACATCGGGCGTTCGCTAAGGGTGCGCGGGGCGAAGGGCTCCATCACTTCGGTGTCGTGCAGTAATTCCGGCGCGAACCCCACGATCGAACGGAATCCGAGTTCGCCCGACATATACGCCAAGCGCGACCTAAAAGCGGATTCGATGTTTTGTACCGCGTTCTCCCTGCGGAAGCCGGGCTGGTTGACCGCATGGGACAGATCAAGCGTGACGCTTACCTCGGGTACGGAAAACTCCACCGCGTGGAGGATCAGCGTGTACCTGTCTATATGCACGTTAAACAATTCCTGGATATGCGGCCTTAGGTTAAACACGACGTCCGTACCGTTGGGGGCGATGTTCACCTGCTCGGCGGGTATGGTGAGCGTATTGCCGCGGCCGACGTCGATTTCCAAGCTCGCTTCCACCAAAGTGGGCAAGCGGTTACCCCGATCGTCCGTGCCGTGCATGACCATAACAAGTAAATGTCCTTGCTGGGCGATGGCTTCCAGGTTTAAGCGGAAGGGTTCAAGATAAAGGGTATGCGGCTCGTCCTGATTGCGCCCGCTGAGGTGACGCAGGGAAATGTCCACGGGCGGGTAGGGGTATACGTAATAAAGGTCGCGGAAGCTCAAGGTGATCAACGAATCCAGGTTTAACAGCGGCCCGAACGTGGCCCTGCCCACAAACGCGTCGCGGCCCGGGAAATGCGCCGTCGCTTGCCCTGCGGTCAATTCCGTAAGCCCGCCGTAGTTATCGCGTATGTGCAGGAATGTGCTTTCGGAATCGTCGCGGCGGCGTAAGCCCACCCCGGCGAACCGCCCCGTAAATACATAGCCGATGACCGTTTCTATGTTGCTGAACGCGGCATGGCTGACGCGCAGACCGTCGCGCGGGTCACCCCCGGGCAGGAGGGGGGTGGGTTGATTAAGGAAGACGGGTGCGCCGAAGGTTATCGGGCCCGTTATGCGGTAATTAAACTCAACGTATTCATGCGTGTGCGGGCATTGGAACAAGAGGGTTAAAAAGGAAGCGTCGAAGCGCAAAGCGTCGAAGCGCAGGACCGTACCCAAAACAGGGTCGTGCCGGATGTCGAAGGATTGCCGTACGTACAGGTTACGCGCTTGGTCGTACAGCAGGATGATATATTCGTCGGGGTCGAAGGCTTCGTCGAAATAAAAATAAGTCCCCATAACCCCCGGGGACAAACGCGACAAGGTAAGGGTTTGTCCGTTTAATGTGTGTTTTTCGTTGATCATGATAAAATTGCCGTTGTTGGGTACGCCGACCGGCAGGGTAATGGGGGTGAAATGGGCCATGGATGCCACGACTTCACGCTGTTCGGCGATGACGCGGGTGGTCTGGATGACGGCGAACCCCGCCCCGCAAAAAATAAACAGCAAAAAGAAACCGGCAATCAACAGCTTTTTAACGGTCAAACCCGCGAGCAGGGAGCGTTTGCCGCGTTTGGCTTTGCCCGAAGCTGATTTCCCGTCGTCCTGCATGTATACGAGCATACCCGAATCGCTGTCGTCGATGATGCCGCCCGCGTCATAAATGGAACGCGTGCTGACCAGCGGCCCCACGTCCATCGGCTCGTATTCGTCCTCCGCGTCTTGGTCGGCCTGGAGTAACGCCTCCAGTTGCGCGTCCAAATCGGATTGGCCGGAAGCCTCCGCCCCGTCTTCATCCGTTTCGTCTAACGAAATCGGCGCCGACGGGGGCGGGGGAGAGGGTTCCCCTTCTTCATCCTCCGAACCGCCGATACCCAGCGATTTCATCAGTTCATCATATTCGTCCATGGCTTAACCCCTAACCGAAAAAGAAACCCGCCAGCGAACCCAACGTCATCGCCGCTATTATAATGATTGCGATAACGAGTACAATTTTCTGCTTATGCTTCCTAAAGAATTTTTTCATGGCATCCAACCCCCTTACATCAAGTGCTTGATAAACCGCGAAGGCTCCGACGGTTTATCATAACGTGATTTTACCACAGAAAGGAATAATTCGCGCTTGGCGCGTGTAATGCCTACATATAAGAGGCGCCGCTCCTCCTCAATTTCCGCGGCGGTCTTTGAACGGACATGGGGCAGGACATCCTCCACCACGCCCGCGATAAAAACCCTTTCGAACTCCAAGCCCTTCGCGCTGTGCAATGTGGTGAGCGTGACGCACGGGCCCGTCGGCGCGTCGGAAGCCTTGGCCGTGATACTCGACTGCGCGTGGGCAAGGAAATCCCTCGGGTCGGGGTACGCCTTCGCGGCTTCCTGCAATTCGTCCGCCAATTCGAAAAGCCCCGCTTGGTCCAGCTTGCGGTACGCGCAATGGTCCGCGATATGGACATTATACCCTATTTTTTGCCGAATGAAGCGAATTGCGTCCGAGGTTTTTTTACCATGCAGGGTCTTTATATCCGCGCGGAGTTCTTCCAGGCGGGTTTTTTGCGCGATGTGCAGGCTGCGGTCGCGGATATACGCTTCAAAAAGGCCATGCCCTTTCTTCTTTAACCCTTCCAGGAAAGCCTTATTGATAAAACGGTACGGTTTGTTGGCGATGCGTACGGCGTCGGGGTCGTAACCGGTTGCGTTCGGGTCTATACCCAGCCGCAGATAGGCGAAGACATCCTCCGCGATCCAATGCTCGTAGATCATGGGCATCTCGTCGCGCGCGCGGTAGGGTATGTTTAAGTTTAGGAAGGCATCCGCGAACGCCCGTGCCTGTATGTTCAAGCGGAAGGCCACGGCAATTTCGTCGAGGTTGGCTCCTTCCTTCTGCCATTTTTTAATGCGTTCGCCGATGCTTTGGGCCTCGGTATTTTGGTCTTCACTTTTGATCAAGACGGGCACGGGGCCTTGACGGTTTGTCCCCACGATTGCCTTGGGGTAACGGTGTTCGTTTTCGGCGATGACGGCGTTTGCGAAGCGGATGATCGGTTCCGTCGAGCGGTGGTTTACCTCAAGCGTGATTTGCTCCGTCCCCGGAAAGTCATGGGGGAAGCGCAGCAAAAACTCCGGCCGCGAACCGCGGAAGCGGTAAATGCTCTGGTCATCGTCCCCCACGATAAACAGGTTGTTCGCGGGCGCGGCAAGCAAACGGATCGCCTCATACTGCACGCGGTTAATGTCCTGGAACTCGTCAATCATAATATAGGTAAAGCGTTTTTGCCAGTCTTTTAAGGCTTTCGGGTGGGTTTGAAGCAATTCGTACGCATGGCAAAGCATGTCGTCGAAGTCGATTTTCCCGTGTTCTTTTTTATGCGCTTCATATCGGGCGCAAACACGCTTGAAATCCGCGTCTCCGACGGTTACGGCATGGTAATGCGCCGGGTCGTGCAGCTCGTTACGTACAAGCGACATTTCACCCAGCAGCGCGGAAAGCATTTCTTCGTCGGCGTCGTAACCGAGCTCCGCAAGATGCGTGCGCACGACGTTTTTGCGTTCGCCTTCGTTGACGATACTGACTTGTCCCCCAATGGGGGACAAGTTGCAATTTGTATCCGGCCCATATGACATCATCATACGAAAGAATACCGAATGGAACGTGCCGAACGTGACGGGAGGCACTTCGCCGCCCGTAAAATTGGCCGCGAAACGCCGCTTCATCTCCTGCGCGGCGGCGCGTGAATAAGCGATGACCAATAAATTCGCGGGCGGGATACAACACTTCCGCGTCAAATATACCGCGCGGGAAACGATGACCGCTGTCTTGCCGCTGCCGGGGCCCGCCAGTACCATCATGGGGCCGTGCAGGTGGGAAGCGGCGGCGCGTTGGTTTTGGTTGAGGGTATCCATACACCATAATTCTGCCACATTTTTTTGATATAATAAATAGGTAAGGCGAATTTATTCGCCAAGCAAAAAAGGGGCGTTTTCCATGGATGTAAACCTTCCCACCCAATACCGCAGCAAAGCGACCGATAATATCGAACACAGCATTTTAAAGAAATTCCGCCGTACGATATGGCGGCCGTTTATCGAAGGCATCAAGCGGTATGCCTTGCTCCAGCCCGGCGACAAGATTGCCGTGTGCGTTTCCGGCGGCAAGGATTCCATGCTGCTGGCGAAACTGATGCAGCTCTTACATTCGCGTAGCGATTTCCCCTTCGGACTAAAATTCATCACCATGGACCCGGGCTTTACCCCCGCCGCGCGCGGCGAAATCGAAGCAAACGCGCAAGCCCTGGATATACCCCTCCGCTTCTTTAACACAAACGTCTTCGACACCGTAAGCAAGGCCGAACGCTGCCCGTGTTACCTGTGCGCGCGGATGCGGCGCGGCCACCTGTACGCCCAAGCGCGGGAATCCGGATGCAACAAGATCGCGACGGGGCATCATTTTTCCGACGTGGTCGAGACTGTCCTCATGAACGTATTCCACGGCGGCACCTTCGAAACCATGATGCCCAAGCTGCGCAGCCGAAACTACCCCGGTATGGAGTTGATCCGCCCTTTATATTGTGTACACGAGGATGCCATCCTCGCGTGGGTGAAGCACAACGGCCTTACTTTCGGAAATTGCGCTTGCCCCTTGGCCGAAAAAAACGCCCAAACCGAAACGGTCGGGCGCAGGCAGAGCGTGAAAGAATTGTTGAGGGAGTTAAAAAAGGACAACCCCGAAATCGAAGACCGTATATTCCAAAGCACGCACCGCGTTAATTTAGAAACGGTTATCGGATATAAGAAAGGCGAGCGTACGGTTAGTTTTTTGGATGGTTATTGATAAGCAATTTAGTCGCCGTTTTGTAAATTTCGTTTCTATTGCAAAATCCTTTAAACATAAAATGACCCAGCGTGGTACGCATTGTTAAGAGGCGTGCCGGGTACTGTCCTTGGCAGTATATGCCAAACGGCATGATTTGCAAACCAATTTTTAACTCCCTAATTTGATTGCGTAATCCGCTTAACGGCCCGGTCAAAATCACTTACAAGCTGCGACATTTCACGCGCACGATAAGTTTCGAATTCCGCTTCCGCTTTTTCGAACGCTTGCTTTTTGCTGATGCGTCCCTTACCTTTTAATATTTCGCGGCGATTTCCCGATAGGTTGCGGTCAAGTTCTTCAATCCAGTTTGCCATCGTCATGGGTCGTTCTTCCAACGCTTGCAATTCGGCGAAATCAAGGAACTGCGAAACCAGCAAGTTAAGCACGTTCAATTCCCGCTCCGTCAAATAATTTTTGGCGATGACCACATCGTTTTTTGTTGCGTATTCGCCTTTGAAATTCGTCATGCCGACATTCGATTTATTATTGTCAACGCGTTCATATATCAATTCCGCCGCCGTGTGTTTGTGGGCGGCATAATGCATTTTGTTTTGTACGTTTGCAAAAAATTCCCGCGTCGTTGCCGCTTTGGGGTCATAATCAACGGAAGTTGCGTAGATATCGGTCACTTGCTGATAAAGATTACGTTCGCTGCTGCGAATGTCACGGATACGTTGCAAAAGCTCACGGAAATATCGCCCGCCGCCATTTTTAAGCCGTTCATCGTCCATCGTGAAGCCCTTGCGGATGTATTCATTCAAGCGACCCGTAGCCCATTTGCGAAACTGCGTGCCGCGCATGGATTTAACGCGATAGCCAACGGAAATGATGACGTCGAGGTTATAATAATCAACCTTGTATGTTTTGCCGTCTACGGCAGTTGTTGCAAAAATTGCAACAACTGAATTTCGTTCAAGTTCACCTTCTTCAAACACATTTTTTATATGGCGTGAAACCGTAGATTTGTCACGTTCGAAAAGCTCCGCCATTTGGTCTAGCGTCAGCCAAACCGTTTCCTCGTCGAAGCGTACGTCAACGGTAATTCTTTCATCATCAGTTTTGAAAATGACAACATGGTCACTTTTATTTTTCATCATCCGCAATCCTCCTGTATCCAAATGAATTTTACATCTCCTTGGCGGATAATGCAAAAATTACGCACTAAACGAAAAAACCCCATGCTAAAATCCGAGCTCGCACAGGGTTTCACCCACCTCCCCGTGACATTGGGAGGTGTTTTCGTTATTTATTTGGCTTTTGTTCTTTTATTTCTTTTTTGAGGCAACGTGAAGTGTCGAAGGGTGGGTACCCGTTAAAATGCATTACCCGCGGCTTGGCTACGTAACCATTAATAAAGCCAATTGCAATATACACATCATGGGCAAATGTGTCAAGTGTTCTGCGTAAACATGACAAACATAATTTCCTCTAGGTTTTATTTTAAGGCACCAAAATATAATGTTTCTAACAACAAAGTCAGAAACATTGACAACGCCGATAGTTTCTGACATAACGCCGATAATTTCTGACATACTGCTATTAAATGGAGGTATGTATGATGGCCGAACGCATAAGCTAATATGTAGAATAAACAATACTCGCAGCAAATCCGCTTGTATGCTTGTACTGTAGCATTTTTCGACAGTTCGGACAAGGGCAATATAGCTTGTTTGGGCTGTTAAAGTATGGTCAACCTCCCGATATTTTTATATTTCGTATCTATCAAACCCTTATTCAAAATCTAAAAATTTCCAAGCAGGGGTTTGAAGTATATTGGAGATTTTAAAAAGTGTAGACAAGCTAATGGGCTTGTTCATGTTTGGAGCTTCGATAGCTCCGATGTAACTGGTGGCAACACCCATTAATTCGGATAATTCTTCTTGTGTATATCCCTTTAACTTTCGATAATAAGCTATTTTGAGTCCCAGCTTTTTAAATTCATTGGAATAGACATGATTTATCAAGTTAATCACCCCTGTATATTGTAGGGGCTTGACATTATTATCATTATCACATTAAAATTGGATATATATAACTTGTATGGTTATATTTATATCCAACACACTAATAAATTGAAAAGGAGAATGTACGTGAAAGCAAGAAGCAAAAAGTTTACATGCATTTTGTTGTCATTGGTTTTGGCGTTACCGATGATGCAAATGTCTGTTATGTCCGTACGAGCAGCGGACGAAGTGTATGCATTTTTTGATAGCAGTGAATTTTCCCCGTGGACGATGACTATTCGCGCCGATACCGTTGAAGAAGAAGAATTTTTTCAAAGTGCGGAAGGATTTTGGGGGTCGGCAACGCTTCGGATGGTTACCGTACCCGTAGGCGCGGTACTTACAACTGAATTATTGGGAAATATGCAAACGGGTAGAGAAGAAACGATTAGGGTTTCTTGGTTACCGTATTGGGGTTATGACGGGGATATTATTCCATCGTTTGTAATAACAATGACCTCAACCCAATCATCTGTCACCGGAGGCGAGGGGACAAATTGGAATGTGGAAGCCGCGAAGGCCACAATCATATTGGATACGGCAGGAATCCATTTGTTAAGCATCAACCGTACATTACGCGATCGTGGAGTGACCACGAGCGGCGGAGAAACTCTGCGGATTGTGGTATACGAATCCAATAATGTTCCTACGCCCACGCCACAACCTACACCCGTTCCCACGCCGCAACCCACACCACAACCGACCCCTGCACCCACCCCCGCACCAACACCGCAACCCACCCCCGCCCCCGTGGTTACCCTACCCGCTCCCGCAGGGCTGGCGACTTCCGAACGCCTTGTTTCCGTCATACCACCCGCACCCGTAGCAGGGCAAGACCTTCGCTACACCGTTCAAGCGGGTGAAACGGTATGGAGTATCGGGTTTAATTATTACGGCTCCATGCAAGCTCCAACCATCAACCGTATTATGGCCGCTAACCGCGGCGTAATCCCCGCAAGTGGCACGCTGACCGCGCAGACGGCGATTACCTTACCCGCGCAGGGCTTACGCGACCCCATCGACCGTATCAATGCAAGCAACGCCGCAGGTATGTACTTGGTACGGAACGGCGACACCTTGGCGTCGATTGCGCAGCATTTCTTCGGCAATCCCGCCGAATGGAGAAAGATATACGAAGCCAACAACGGCAGGCTTCCCAACCCCAACCTCATCCGTGAGGGTCAATGGTTGATTATTCCTTCATAACCGAGACTATATATAAAACCGCGTGGATTTGCGATTCACGCGGTTTTTTATTCATGTATGGGAGCGAAATATATGAAAAAAGCGATATGCCTTGCCGTGTTGTTCGTATTGATCGCAATGGTTACGGCTTGCGGCGGCAATCCGAACAACGAAGCACCCCCCGAAACGATAACCGATTCGCATATGGGTGATGACGTTGAAACAGCAGATATTCCCCCGCTCCCGCTTTCCTACATAACGATTGCGGGGGAGCGGTTTGACACAAGCGAAACGGTGCTGTTCATCGTAAACACCGACTTAACCAATGCCGACATCATACCGCTGCGCTATATGACGAACTTGACGCAACTATTCTTTTTGGGCGGGACGCAAATATCCGACCTTACCCCGTTGGCGGGACTCATAAATTTAACGATGCTCGACCTTAACAACAACCAAATATCCGACCTCACACCCTTGGCGGGGCTTACCAACTTGGAGTGGTTGGACCTATCCGGCAATCCCATCACCGATTGGTCGCCCGTGGCGCATGTCGGGCATGTTGAAGGCCGCCTGTAGCCGATGATAATAACGCTCACCGCCGTTTTAAGGCGTCACCGTAAACCTTTTGGTTTGCCTCTAATGGCATAGCTTCTGTTGTTTTCAATTCGGAACACAACGTGTTCCGTTTTTTATTTTGTTTATCCATTTACAGAACCTTCCTTATCATGTTTAAAGGCTCATCCCAAAACATCCGCCAACAGCGTATAGTTTATTTCAAACGCTTCCGCCACTTCCTTGCATGTCAGATGCCCGCCGTAGCAATTGACGCCCGGCAGCAGGTTCGTGTCCGCGCGTACGGCGGCTTCGAGGCCCTTATTGGCGATTTTGAGGCCGTGGCCTAGTGTTGCGTTATTGAGGGCGAAGGTTGATGTGCGGCTTACCGCGCCCGGCATGTTGGCCACGCCGTAATGGATGACGCCGTCGATGACGTAGGTCGGGTCGTTGTGGTAGGTGCGGCGGGTGGTTTCGCAGCAGCCGCCTTGGTCCACGGCTACGTCCACGATGACCGCGCCTTCGCGCATACTTTTGAGGTGTTCGCGCTTTACGAGCTTGGGTGCCGCGCCGCCGGGTATCAGGACCGCGCCGATCACGAGGTCCGCCTGGCATATCGCGGTCTCGATGGTGCTGGCGGTCGAGTACAGGGTTTGTATGCCGTTGGCGAATACATCGTCGAGGTAGGTGAGGCGTTCAATGTTGGTATCCAGAACGGTGACGTTCGCGCCCAGGCCGACGGCCATTTTAAGCGCGGCTGTACCCACCACGCCCGCGCCGATGATGGCGACCTCGCCGTTGCGTACGCCCACCGCGCCGCCCAGCAATACGCCGCGCCCGCCCATGGGTTTTTCCAAGCAGCGCGCGCCGACTTGGACGCTCAACTTGCCCGCGATCTCCGACATGGGGCGCAAAAGGGGCAATCCGCCTATTGAATCGCGGATGGTTTCGTAGGCGACGGCCTTAACTTTACGGGCGAGCAATTCCTCCGTCAGTTCCTTGTCCGCGGCCAGGTGCAGGTAGGTGTAGATGATTTGCCCTTCGCGCATCAGGGGATATTCGGGCGCGAGGGGTTCCTTCACTTTTACGATCATATCGCAGGCTTCCCACACCGCTTGGGCGGTATTTACGATGACCGCGCCCGCTTGGATATACTCCGCGTCGGAAAAGCCCGAACCCATGCCCGCCCCGCTTTGCACGTATACTTGGTGGCCTTGCCTTACGTAATCGAACACGCTGCCGGGCGTCAGCCCCACGCGGTATTCGTTTTGCTTGATTTCCGTAACCGTTCCGACCTTCATATACAAACACCCTTCCATGACCGGGATTCACCTATATCCAATGATACGCATAAGATGTACAGGGTATACAAGCAATACGAACGTAAAGGAGGTACACAATGCCTTTGTATGACAGGTTCCGTTATTCGAACTTTTTCCGCCGCCGCCAAATCGATGGGCCGGGTATGTATTGGCGGTTTAAGCGGTTCCGCCACCATCCGCGGTATTGGATGATGGAGCGGTAATTAATCCGCCATCTCGCGGTGGACTTCGTACAGTAAGCCTTGAAGGTCCTCAATTTGCTCGACGGTCAATTCGGCCAAAAGGAGCAGGGGACCTTTTTCTATGCGGCCGCGTTTGTTCCAATCCGCCTTAAAGACGGCCAGGTATTCGGTTAATTGTTTATTTGCGTAGCACAACGCCACGGCATGGATGCGTTTGAGGCCCGTCAAGTCGATGTGCTTGCGTAGGAAGACTTCCTCCAACTCACCCGCCGCCAGCTTGTCCAGCTCGCGGTCGCTGAAAGGGATGAAGCCGTAATCCATCAGGCGCAGATCGGCCCAACGGTTATAACGGGGCAGGAATACGCCCGCCCGCCGAACGGCCGTGTATAAGGGGGGAAGGGCGATCACAGCCGCTTCGAGCGCGCCGATTATACGCATGGCGATCACAGAAAGCGCGCGTTCGCCGATCACGCGCGTAATTAAATCGGGGAATTCACGCTCGTCCAGCGCAAGGATGAAAGCGATTTCCGCGTCGGGGCGCAGGGGGAACTCCCCCCACATAAGGAAATAGACCGCCGCGCTCCCCGCAATCACGACGGGCAGGGCGATGATGTTTAAGGTCACCTTAAAAAACCGTTTGATGCCGAATACCGCGCCCGCCAGCAAACCGCCGAAAAAAACGGGCGCAACGGCCCGTGCGATCAGGTTCTCCATGCCCCCCATCCAAACGGCATAGACAAAACTGAGCAGTACCCCCGCCAAAAAATATGTAACGAGCAAAGCGGCAAGCCCCACGGCCGGGTTCCATCGTATCCTGTTTAGGTTCGCCATATCATTCCGTCCTTGGTTAAATCAATTCGGGTGGAATTTATCATACATAGCGGCAATCTATATTGCAAGCGAATTTGCGTTCGCAAGGGTTTTTACGTACAATCATTTACAAGGAGTGGTTCCCTTGCTGTTGCAAATGAAAAACGTCAGCAAAAACATCGGCGTTGCGGAAATCCTGCGCGGCGTTTGTTTTATTATGGAAGAAAAAGAAAAGGCTGCGCTGGTCGGCGTCAACGGCGCGGGTAAGACGTCCGTTTTCCGTTTGATCACCGGCCAATGGCAGGCCGATGAAGGGAGCGTCATACGCGCGAACGGCACGCGGCTCGGTTATCTGCCGCAGCTTGCGGAATCGGAGGCGCAAACGGAAGCGGCCCCCAACGCCGACCATACGCTGTACGATGTGTTGGATGCGGTCTTCGCCCCTCTATATAAAATAGAAGCGGAACTGCGCGCGCTGGAACGGCAAATGGCTTCAAATCAGGGCGAAATCGCATTTCCCCAAATCATCAAAACTTATGACAAGCTAACCCAGCGCTTTATTTCGGAGGGCGGCTTCGAATCCGCCAGCCGCGTACGCGGGGTATTGCGCGGGTTGGGCTTCCCCGAGGAACGCTGGGCGCAACCCTTCGGGCAGTTATCGGGCGGGGAAAAGACCCGTGCCATGCTGGGACGCCTTTTACTCGAGCGGGCGGACCTGCTCCTGTTGGACGAGCCCACTAACCACTTGGATATCGAAAGCGTGGCGTGGTTGGAAGAATACCTGCGCGCGTTTCCGGGCGCGGTATTGTTGATTTCCCACGACCGGTATTTTATGGACCGCATTGTGACCAAAACCATTGAAATTGAAAACAAAACCGCGTACGTATATAATGGCGATTACACGACATTCGTTAAGCAAAAAGCGGTAAACCGCGAAATCGCAGAGAAGCATTTCCGTGAACAGCAAAAGGTAATCAAGCACCACGAGGAAGTCATCAAGACGATACGCGGCTTCAGCACGGAAGCGGCGATCATCCGCGCAAAAAGCCGCGAAAAGATGCAGGCGAAAATCGAACGCGCGGAAAAACCCGCGGACTTGCCCGATACCATGCGCCTGCGCCTTACGCCAAGCATTAAATCGGGCAATGATGTATTGAGCGTAGAAGGCTTGGCGATGGGCTTCGACGGTAAGGCGTTGTTTAAGGATATCTCCTTCGAATTAAAGAAAGGTGACAAAACCGCCATAATCGGGCCCAACGGTATCGGTAAGACGACGCTGCTTAAAATATTGGTGGGGGAACTTGTACCGGATTCCGGTCGAATCCGTGAGGGCGTCAACGTCAAATTAGGCTACTACGACCAAGCCCGCCAGCAATTGGACGAAACGAAGACGTTGTTCCAAGAATTGTCCGATACCTACCCCAAGCTGACCAATACGGATATCCGTACGCGCCTTTCCGCCTTTATGTTCCGCGGGGACGATGTATTTAAGCCCATCACGGCGTTGTCGGGGGGCGAACGCGGGCGGGTGGCCATGGCCAAGATCACGCTGGCGGGGGCTAACTTCCTGGTGCTGGACGAACCGACCAACCACTTGGACATCTATTCGAAGGAAATATTGGAGGACGCCCTGCGCGACTTTTCCGGGACGCTCCTGTACATCTCGCACGATCGTTACTTTATCAACCATACGGCCACACGTATCCTGGAGCTTACCGCGAACGGATTAACCGAATATATCGGCAATTACGACGATTATTTGGCGGAAAAGCAAAAGCATTTGCAAGCGGAAATAAAAACGGATGACCCCCTCCCTTCGGGGTCGGCGGACGAATCCGACCGGAACCGGCAAAACCAATGGAAAACGCAAAAGGCGCAGCAGTCCGCCGAGCGTAAAAAACAAGCGCGCATCAACCGTTTGGAAGAGGATATTGCCAAAACCGAGGAAGCCATCGCCAGATGCGACGTTAAGCTGGCCGACGATGCAATCGCCCGTGACGCCGCCGCTTCCGAAGCGGTTTACGGCGAAAGGACGGAGCTTGAAGAAAAGCTGGACGAGCTGTACGAAGCGTGGGATGCCACAAATTCGGAGGGATCGTAGATGAAGCAGAAAACATTGCTTGATATGCTCCTGTACATCCTGGGTATGTGCTTTAACTTGGCGCTGATGGCGCTGGTGGGGTACGCGGTGTACGTGTTTACCATACGCGGTTTCGCCTTCGGCGAGGAAATGTCGGAGTATATGGTGGCCTCGGGCGAGGACTACGAAGTCGAATTCGTGCTGGAGGAATACACGCCTTTGGCGGAAGTGGCGCGCAGGCTGGAGGAAGAGGGCCTTATCCCCAACCAATGGATGTTCCGCCTGGAGCGTATGCTGATGAACCGCGGGCAGGATTTCCGTCCCGGCACCTTTACGTTAAACCGCAGCATGTCCAGTTCGCAGCTCAACAATACCCTGCGCGCGCTCCCCCCGGCGGAAACGGAATCCCAGCGCATCACCATCCCCGAAGGCTGGACGATCGCCGACATGGCCGCCTATTTCGAACGGCGGGGTTTCTTCCCGGCCGAGGATTTTATCGACGCCGCCCAACACGGGACGTTTAACTACGGCTTCCTCGTACACGTACCCCGTGACCGCCCCAATCGGTTGGAGGGTTACCTCTTCCCCGATACGTACGAAATCTCTATGACCCCTTCGCCCGAGCATATCATCCACCGTATGCTGCGCCGTTTTGAAAGCCTGTTTACCAACCATTACCAGGGCATAGCCGAGGAAATGGGCATGACCATCGACGAGGTCGTGATTATGGCGTCGATCATCGAACGCGAAACGCGCGTAGCTGACGAACGCCCCAAGGTCTCGCAGGTCATCCACAACCGCATACGCATCGGTATGCACCTTGAAATGTGCTCGACCGTCAACTATACGATCGGCCCGCGCGAACGTCTGACCTACGAGGAAACGCGGACGCCTTCCCCGTGGAACACCTATATAAACCCGGGACTGCCCATCGGGCCTATCGGGAACCCCGGTTGGGCGTCCATCCGCGCGGTCATGTTCCCCGAGCCGAGCAATTACCTGTTCTTTGTACTGCGCGACCCCGTGACGGGCGAGCATCATTTCTCCACCAATTTGGCCGATCACAACGCGGCCTCGGCAAGGTATTTGAATTAGGAATCCGGAATAAAAAATAGGGAGGGTATGTAATGGGGAAATCCGTTTGGGTTCGTTTAAACATGGCCGGGTATAAGCCGGACCGCGCGAAGGCGGCGGTCGTGTTGTCGGATGCGGATATCGAGGGTGGGAAGTGGCGCGTTAAAAAGGAAGGGAACGTTGTATTGGAAGGAACGCTTGCCGCGGGAAAGCACGGGGACGACGTGCATGTGAGGCAGGCGTTTTATTATACGGTCGATTTTTCCGCCCTGCGTGAAGCGGGCGTTTATACGTTGGAATTGGACGGCGCCGAACCGCGGCGTATAACGGTCGATACCGACCCGTACGCCAAGGTTGCCGAACAGGCGATTTATCATTTACGTACCGTGCGCAGCGGATGCCCCACACCGCATACCAACGCGGGGCACCCGAGCGACGCCGAAGCCGTTCTGTATGTGGTGGACGGCGATTGGACGGAGGGTAAATGGAAGGAAGCCGCCCCCCGCAGGACGGTCGATATGTTGGGCGGGCATTACGACGCGGGCGATTATATCAAGTTTACGCTTACGGTCGCGTCGCTGGCGTGGCATTTACTGCGGGCGTATGAAGAAAACCCGAAGATGTTTACGAAGGCGCACAGTACGTCCGGCTTGGTCGATCTGTTGGATGAAGCGAAACATTCCCTCGATTACCTGGCCAAGATCTTCCCCGACGAAAATACCTTCATCATCCAAGTAGGCAACGGCAAAGATCATAACGAAGGCTGGCGGCTTGCCGAAAACGACGCTCTCAACGGCAAACGCCCCGCGTTCTGCGCGCTTTCCCGCGTTCATATGGGAGCGGCGGCAGCGGCGTTGGCTTTGGGCGCGGTGATCTTTGCGGATTTCGACAAGGAAGCCGCCGCGCTGTACGGGCAAAAGGCCGCGGCAATCTACGCCCGCGCGCGTAAGGATGACACCCGGGCTTCCGCCTTCGAACGCGACGCTACCAACGACTTCTATTACGACCGCACCGACGAGGACAACATGGCCCTTGCCGCCGCGGAATTGTACCGCTTGACAAAGGACGCCGCCTATCTCGAGCACGGCGCGGCGTACGCTCCGCCCCCGACGGGCAGCGTAAGTTGGAGCGCGATGAACGGCGACGCGAACTACCGCCTTGCGCAGCACGGCGACGCTTCCGCAAAGGAACGTTTCCTAAAGGAAATCGCGGATTACCGCTGGGATAATGTATGGGACCTGCCCGGCGGACGGTATACGTGGGGCAGCCTGCCCGTATGGATGGGCATGGCCAACAACCATGAAATCGCGCGGCGTTTGTACGGCGGGTCCGCTGAATCCGTACCTTTCCTGGGTGTGTTGGATTACACCTTCGGGCGCAACAACTGGGGTATCGGCATGGTCGCCTCCGACGAAATGCCCGATACGATCAAAAACGTGTACAACTACGTGACCAACGTGCTGGGTAAGGTTGCCGTGGGCGCGATGTCCGAAGGCCCGGGGCGTAAAAAAACCCACGATTCGTTTAAGCATTACTTTTCCAAGACGGAAGGCCCCGATCCGTTTGAGCCGTTTAATACCTCCGCGGCTGTGTTTACGGATGATTCGTATGATTTTATGATCGCCGAAAGCACGATATGGGGGCAGGGGAATTTGATACTGATGCTGGCGTTGGCTTAAAGTACCATCTGCTGACGGACGACGGCGCAAGGGGATTAAACAAAAACAAAAGGAACTGTTTTAGGCAGTTCCTTTTTAAATTTAATGGGTCAGCGGATTACCATCTGCGTCCCTGCCAAAACCGCGCTCTGTACGGCATGGGGTAGGGTTGATAGGGGTAGGGCTGACAGGGGTTGGGCCTGTCGCAGCAGGGTTCTTCGTAACAGGCTTCGCCGCAGTAGTTGGGCTGATGCGGCCTGTAATCGTTGTGCCTTACCACTTCGCGTTCGCGTACAACGTCGCGCGTATTGTAAGTGTGCTCGTGTACGACGTCGAATTCGTTTATCGTGTCATGTTGGTGGCGCACGATGTGTTCGTGCTTAACTACGCGCTGTGAGCCGGGGCAGTCGAATACTTGACGCATGACGGGCTCGCGCCTACAGAGATGGCATCCGTTTGTGCAGGTGCAGTTCATGTTTGGCAGCTCCTTCTATAAATAAAATATTGCTTGGTTACATAATATGCGGGACAGGGAGAAGGGTTCGTATCACTTGACAATCGCGTACTAACACATATAATACACGCAGGTTTCCGAAAGGGGGATCCGCGTGTTTTTAATCGATGTAAAGAGCCGCAAGCCCATCTACGCGCAAGTGGTGGATCATTTTAAGCGGCTGATCGTCAGCGGGGTGCTTCACCCCGACGAAAAAGTGCCCTCCGTACGCGACATGGCCCATACGCTCACGATCAACCCCAATACGGTGCAAAAGGCATACCGCGAGTTGGAAGCGCAGGGGTATTTTTATACGGTGATCGGGCAGGGGAATTTTATCGCCGCGCCCGACGCCTCCCGCGAGGTGGAGGCCCATTTTTTACGCCTGCGGGAAGCGGCGCAGGAGCTTTTATACCGCGGCGTGCCGATGGAAAAAATAATCGACGCAATCAAAGGGGGACACGGGAATGATTGAAATAAGGAACCTGACCAAAGCCTTCGACGGCTTTACCGCGCTTAACGGGCTCGACTTGCACGTAAAACAAGGGTCGATCTACGGCATGGTGGGCGTCAACGGCGCGGGCAAAACGACCGCGATCAAACACCTCGCGGGCGTGTACCGCCAGGACGCGGGCGAAGTACGTATCGACGGCATACCCGTATACGACAACGCCGCGCTTAAGGCGCGCGTGGGGTACATCCCGGATGAATTGTACTTCTTCCCCTTTTATACGATGGGGATGCAACGCGGCTTCCTGCGCCGTATGTACGGCGAGCGGGGCAAATGGAACGACGAACGCTACGAAAAAATGCGCGGCTTGATGGGCTTGGACGAAAAACGCCGCCTGGGTAAATTTTCAAAAGGGATGCAGAAGCAAGCGGCCTTTATATTCGCCATGAGCGCGATGCCCGACGTGCTTTTGCTGGACGAACCCATCGACGGCCTCGACCCCATCGTGCGCAAGGTCGTGTTCGAGCTAATTATCGAGGACGTGGCGCAGCGCGGGCTTACGGTGCTGATTTCCTCCCATAACCTAAAGGAAATGGACGGCATCTGCGACGCGGTGGGTATCATTAAAGCGGGGCGGATGGGCATTGAACGGGACTTGGATGATTTAAAAGCCGACGTGCATAAAATACAAGTCGCCTTCCCGCAGGAAAACGCGCAAAAAGAAGGTGAGGCAACTTGTGCTCTAGTAGGGCACAAGTTCGAAGGGCTTGACATCCTCCACCATGAAAAACGCGGCGGGGTGGAATTATTCGTCATCCGCGGCGTCCACGATGAAGTGGAAGCGAAAATTAAGGCCCTTAACCCGTTATTATACGACCATTTACCGTTAACCCTGGAGGAGGTGTTTGTTTATGAAAACCTTCATTGATGATGGATTCCGTAAGAACCCGTGCTTTAACGTACCTTTATTAATCGAGCAATTAAAACGTTTTTGGGTAATCCCGGCGGTTACGCTGCTGGCGTATTTGCTGTTTGTCGTGCTTATGTTGTTTACGGCGAGCCAAAATTCCTGGAACAACCCCAGCCGCATCATGATAAATATATTAATGATGGAGCACCCTGTTATCCTCGTTTCGAGCGTGCTGGCGCCGTTGTGCGCAGCGGCGTCGTTATTCCCGCACCACTACAGCCACCCGGCGAACACGGCGTTCGCGTCTTTGCCGATCAGCAGGCGGCAGCTTTTCGTCACCAACCTTGCGGCGGGCGTTTTGATGTTCGTCATACCGTTGTTGATTCTTGGCTTAATTTTATTAATCCCCGTACGGCTGACCATTGTGAATACGGGGTGGAATATGCAGCCTTTGTCGCAATGGGTTATGAACCGGGAGGTTTTTGCCGGGCAGGTTGTCAACACGCCCCTTGCGGTGGGAGCTTTCTTCCTGCGGGCGGTGCTGACCTCCGGTTTTTATTTCGCGCTGGGTATCATGGCGGTATCGGTGGTGGGCAGCCGCGTAATCGCGGGGATGATCGCGCTTGCCGTTTCCTTCCTGCCCGTTGTCGTATTGGGCTTGGGATGGGTCATCGCGGAGTTCTATGTATTTGGGTTTTCCCATGCGGGTGCGTTCTTTACGGACAGGGTTATGCTGTACATGCACCCCGTGTCTATGGGGGTGCTGTTGAATAATTCCTGGCGAGGGGGTCAATTTGCTCCCGCTCCCTACGGTATGTGGCCGTTTTATTTGAGCCATATATTACTGACGGCGGGGATGCTCGCGGCGGGTTATTTCTGCTATATGCGCCGCAAGGCCGAACGCACGGGTGAAACGGTGGTATTCACGCCCCTTAAAAATATCATGGTATTCATCCTTTCGCTGGCGGGCATGGGTATCGGCGGCGTATTTTTTATGGCGATGTTTAACGGCTCGCGGGCGGGGTATTATTTCGGCTTCGTCATGGGCTTTGCGCTGGCTTATATCATCGCCCAAATGATTGCGGAAAAAAGCCTGCATATATGGTATAAAATAAAAAAACTCCCGTTGTTCGGCGGGATTGCCCTGGGTATGTATATTATGGTGCACGTCATTACAAGCGGTGTGATGTACGGGTACACTACCCATGTGCCCGACATGAATAACGTGGCGGGCGTGTATATCGGTATCCCCATCCGTAGTTATAGCAATGAAGGACGGGATTTTACCTTCGTTACCGACCGTGCCGTTATCGGGCGCACGCTGGCGATCCACGGGCAAATCGTGGAGGAACGCCGTATGCTCCGCCCGTTAAACACCATTGGTATGTGGAGCAGCACGTCGAGGTGGAATACGATGTCCATCGAACGCTTTACCGTCACGTACCGCTTGAACGACGGTAAAATGATTTCCCGCATGTACAGCTTGCCGCGGGACTTTATGCAGCGTTCGGGCGCCGAAGCGCTGCTGCGCGAGGAAGCGGTTATCCTTTCATATTATCCGGCGTTGCTTGATACCGCGTTTACCTCGCGAATCGAGATATTCCTCCGCGGTCCGGCGGGGCAAGAACAACATCCCGTTGTGGTATACAGCCGTGCGCAAATCGAATCCCTGACGGAAGCTCTGCGCCGGGACACCGTTCGCGACGCCGTCAACGAAAGGCAATGGCGAGCGGGCGAAATCCCGTGGCCGAACCGCGATAACCCGTTCTCTGCTTCGGTTAATATACACCGCATAATAAATGAAGACGGCAGGCCCCTTCAATGGAACCGGCATTTTTGGTTTTCGGAACCCGTATACACAACGGAATGGCTGCGGCGGGAATTCCCGGAAATCTATGCGCTTTGGCGGGAATCTTAACTTTTGCTTGACGCGTCACCCTTCCGTGGGTACAATAGCTCATTCCCCGTGCGAAGGAGGTGAATCGAGTTGGCGAATATCAAATCCGCGAAGAAGCGCATATTAGTTGCGGCCAAGAGGCAAGCGCGCAACAAGCACGTTAAGTCCTCCACCAAGACCGCTATCAAGAAATTCACCCTCGCGGCGGGCGCAGGTAACAAGGAAGAATTGCAAACCTTGTTCGTACAGGCGGTTTCGGCCATTGACAAAGCGGCGACCAAGGGTGTTTATCATAAGAACACCGCGTCACGTAAAAAATCGCAATTGGCTAAAATGGTAAAAAAAGCCGTATAATCCAAACCCCTCGGAAGCCTTCGAGGGGTTTTTCGTATACGGCGTTTGCGTTAATCGTCGTTCGCGGGTTCGTCCGGCGGCTCGACGTGTATAGTTGCTTCCATGCCGAATTTTTCCTTGATCATATCCTCAACGGCGGTCGCTAAATAGTGGCCGTTTTTTATGGTCAAATCCCCGTCGATGAACATATGCAGCGTCAGTTCCTTATGCGAAATGTAATTGTGCAAATGGAAATGGTGGAGCCGCAGATCGTCCTCGGATAATGCCTTTACCTCGGCCTTGATGCTGTCGATCAATTCCTGCTTGGGTTCCTCCCCCAGTATCCGCGTGACGGCATCGACCATGATCTTGTAAGCCGCGTAAAAGATCGCCAGCGCGCAGATTACCCCGAGTACGCTGTCCATCCACCACAAGCCGTCGACAAACCGCGCAACCAGGATACCCGCCAGCACAATGACCGACGAAAGCGAATCCGTACGGTGGTGCCATCCGTCCGCCGTAATCACGGGATTGTCGTGCTTGCGCCCGAGCAGGAAGGCATATTGTGCCAGCAATTCCTTTATGATTATCGAAACAGCCGTCACCACAACGGCGATCGTCCCGTACACGGCGTATTCACGGTTTTGGAATCTGCCGATGGAATCGGTAAGGAATTCGTAGCCGATCATGCCCAAGATAAGCGCGATAATCAACGAGGCTACCAATTCCCACCTGCCGTGCCCGAAGGGATGCTCTTTATCGGGCTTTTTCGCCGCCAGCTTCGCCGCAACCACGACGAAGATCGACGTCAGCGAATCGGACATCGTATGCCACGCGTCCGCCATCAACGCGACCGAACCCGTAAGCATCCCCACCCATAACTTGGCGACGAACAACACGGCGTTGATAACGATCGATAACCCGCCTTCGAATACCTGCGCTTTCTGCGATTCATTCTTTTTCATTGTGATCCTCCCCATTGTTTATGTTATGTCCCGATAATTAAAAAAGCACCCATGGGACATTTTCCTGTCCCACAGATGCGTTGCGCCCATCTGCTGCCGCTTAACGCGACCCGGCCCCACAAACCCATAAGGTTTATCGCCTGCTCAGCTTTGCAACAGTATAGGCGCCAGCGTCCCGACTGTCAACAGCGCAAATCCCGCCAAGCTGCGCGGGCTGAAGCGTTCACCCAAAAACAACCGCGCGAAAACCATCACGAATACCACGCTCAATTTATCGATCGGCACCACGCGGCTCGCGTCGCCCAATTGCAGCGCGCGGTAGAAAAAAAGCCAACTCGCCCCCGCCGCCGCGCCCGAAAGGAACAGGAAGGCCCAATTCCTGCGGGTGATTTCGCCGATTTTTTTATACCCCTTCGTGAGAGACACCATCAGCCAGCTCATGGGGACGACCGCCATCGTGCGGATGGCCGTGCCGAGGTTGGCTTCGATATCCGCGATGCCGATACGCCCGAGTATGGCCGTAAGCGAAGCGAAAACGGCGGCAAAAACGGCGTAAATCAACCAACCGTTTCGGGTTTCCGCAGGGGGGATTGCTTTTTGCCGGTTTTGTGAAAGCCGCCTGCGCGTAAAATAATCCTTTAACGAAAATCCCATCTTCCTTTCCAGCATCAGCCACGTACCCACCGCCATCAACACCATACCCGCGGCGGTTATCCACCCCATCGGTTCGCCCAAAAAGATGAAAGCGAGCAGCATGGTCAAGATCGTACTGCTCTTATCAATCGGCACCACGCGGCTTACGCTGCCCAATTGCAACGCGCGGAAGAAGCAAAGCCACGACCCGCCCGTAGCCAAGCCGGAAAGGATGAGGAATACCCACGTACGCGTATCCACCCGCGTAATATCCCCCTGCGAGCCGACGATAAATACCATCAGCCACGCGAAGCACAAAATAACAAGCGTGCGTATCGCCGTCGCAAGGTGCGAGTCCACTTCCCGCAGACCGACCTTGGCAAAAATAGTTGTCAACGCGGCGAACACCGCCGCCGCCGAAGCGTAGAAAAACCACAACTCCATATGTACGTCCCCTTATCGCAAGCGTGTTATAATTATGGATGATAACAAGCGGTTGTCAATTAATACGCATCCCATGTCAAATACGTTGAAAACAAGACGGAATAAACGATTTTTAACAGGGATTCGTATCCCGTAAATAACGGAGGCGTTTGTATGGAAGTCCGCTTGCAAAAATTACTGACCGCCGTCGCTTCGCGCCGCAAAGCGGAGGCATACATCGCCGACGGGCGCGTAACGGTAAACGGCGCAATCGCCGCGTTGGGCGCGAAAGCCGACCCCGAACGGGACGAAATCCTCCTGGACGGGCAACCCGTCCTGCGGCAAAGCGGGCATACCTATATTATGCTGCACAAACCCGAAGGGGTCGTAACCACGGCGCACGACCCGCAAGGCAGGCGCACGGTCTTCGATTTGCTCCCGAAGGATACGCGGCTTTTTACCGTAGGGCGGCTGGACTACGACTCCGGCGGTTTACTGCTGCTTACCACAGACGGCGGCCTTGCCCAACGGCTGACCCATCCCTCGCATGAAGTGAAGAAGACCTATATCGCCCGCATAAACGGCTTACCCGACGAGGCCGCGCTCGCGGCGTTCCGTTCGGGCTTACCCATCGAAGGCAGGAAAACATCCCCCTGCGAAATCACCGTAATCAAAAAGGAATCCGGCGACGTGCGGGTGCGCATTACGCTCCGCGAAGGCCGCAACCGCCAAGTGCGTAAGATGTGCGACCACATCGGCCACCCGGTAAAATCCCTTAAACGTGTAGCCGTGGGTGAATTAAAACTGGGGGATTTGCCCAAGGGTGAATGGCGGAATCTTACCGCACACGAAGTACAGATAATCGCCGAATGATCCGATATACAGGGGAATACCTTTTTTATTGAGCAAAGGGGACTTTCCATGCGTGTAACCAATTCCATGATTTTCGGCAATTCCATGAACAACCTCAACCGCAACATGAAGCATATCAACGGGCTGGTCATGCAAATCGAAACCCGTAAGCTCATCCAACGCCCATCCGATGATCCCATCCTCGCCAACCGGGCTATGCGCTACCGTACGATCTTGGAGGAAACGAACCAATTCATCCGCAACGTGCAGGGCGGGCTCGCCTGGATGGAAGTCACCGAATCCGCCCTGATGAACCTGACGCAAGGTGTCCTCCAGCAATTCAACACGCGGCTGGTGGAAGGCGCGACGGGTACGCTCACGCTGGAAGACCGCTTGGGCATCGTCAAGGAAATGCGCGAACTCATCGACCAAATCGCCTTGGAAATGAACCAAACCTATATGGGGCGTTACGTGTTTTCCGGCTACAGGACCACGCAGCCGCCCATCTTTACGCAGGATAATAACCTCTCCTTCGTCATCACGCAGCAATTTAACGCGCGGGATATCGAACGCATCAAATCCTTCCAAAAGCACCTCCACGACCCCACGCATAACAACAGCGCGCACCAAGGAGTGACCCATAACGCTAATGTCCTAAAACTGGCGTACAGCCACGTCAACTTCGATTTTTCCGTTTTCGGCCCCGACGGTAACCCGCTGGCCGTACCCGGCATACAGGGCGCAACCGGCAGGAACGGCGAACCCCCCTTGGAATACCAAATCGTGGTGCGCAGCCTGATGGACGCGGACGCTTACACACCGCCAAGTGCGCAAATGGAGGACGGCACCGCGGCCAATCCCTTCGTCGTGCATTACATTAAGGAAACGGGAGAGTTGGTGTTCAGCGACGAAGCGATGCGCACCTTCCGCGACGGTACGACCATCACGTACCACAAGGAAGGTTTTAAGCAAGGCGAACTGAATCCGGTGATCTATTTCGATTCCATCGAGGTGCTGGGCATCAACGACGCCGCGTTTACGTTCGACTTTACCGAACCGCCCGTTGACCCGCTGACGGGGCGTTTTAACTTCGCCGTTGACGTGGGCGGAGCAGGCGCAACCAACCCGGGCCTGTTCGAATTGATCGGCGACGGAACCCAAGGGCCGATAATCCGCATTGGCGGGCATACCATTAACCTTTGGGACCCCGATCCGGCATTGCCAATACCCATACACACGACAGTTACGAACGCGAGTCCGCCCATGTGGGAAACGGTATTCGCCATCGGCGGGCCGGGTTTGGCTATAGACGTGAACATCATCCAACGCGTGACCATCGGGGAAAACGGTTATGACATCGGGTTCTCGGTAATCAATTACGGTGACGCGCCGATTAATTTTGACTTCCTCAAGCACATAAACCCAAGCATCGGCGGCTACGGTAACAACCTCCTGTTCGACGGGAACGACCTTTCCGGTATGGGCCTGCCCAACATGCAATTAACACCCAACGACCCCGACGCGACATTGGGGTTGGTCATCGATCTTTCCGCCCCCGACAGGGTGCATATAGGCGACGCGAACGCCGCCGCGAGCTTCACCCCGCCCGCCGCGAACAACCCCATGACCGAAAGCGCTTTCGCGGCTGTATGGGAAAACCAAGTAGCGCTGCCGGATACTCCCCTAACCTTTACTTCCTCCGTCCGCGTAACCGTTCCCATGCCCTCTCTGCTCCCCGGCGACGTTATCCGTCAGCAGGAAGACTGGATCGTACACGAAATTTCCCCCAACAACCACCAACGCATCAACGACTTGGCGCGGCTCATATACACCGACAAAATGTATACCGACCTTAAACGCCTATTGCAATTCACCGAATCAATCGAAATTTCCGACCACAAAGCCCTGGAAGCCTATTTCATGGCCCCGCCGCACCTCTTAACCGGTCAAAACCTCATCGACGCCATCAACAAGCAAATCTCCGACGAAACCGCCCAAGCCAACGCCATCCTGCACGACCGCTTCAATAACCTGCTGAAATTATTCGAACGCCATACGGACAATGTCATTGCTGAGCACGCCCGCTTGGGCACCCGCATGGACCGCTTCGATATGATGGAAATCCGCTTGACCGAGGACGATGTGCACTACCAAGAGCTCCTTTCGGCAACGGAAGACACTCGTTTGCAAGAAACCATCATGCGCAAAAACGCCGCCGAAGCGGCAATGCACGCGGCACTAAGGGCCACCGCCATGACGGTACAGTTGTCGCTGGTGCATTTTTTGAGGTAGTAAACAAAGGGATTTTTCCGTCGTGAGAGGGATGTCTATGTTTAAACGCAAAGTATGCTTGTTTATTGCATTGGTGCTGGTATTTTCTTGTATCCCCGCTGTCCCCGTTTACGCGCAAGCCGTTGATGATATTCCATCGTTTGAACAGAGCCTTGAACAATTACGATCGGAATTTTTCGCGCCGAAATCCGGTGTTCGCTCCATGGGACCGCCGCAAATTATCGTCGATGCAAATAACGCAGTACACACGCCGCCGGAAACGATTCCGCTACCCTATGATTCAACGAGTGGGGGTATCGGCTTCGTGCCGGCGGCTTCTTTTACCCCGTATTCGCAAGGAGATACCCGATTATTCAGAAACCCCAACCAAGTCGGTACCCTTACAAAACAAGGTTTACGGGTTAATATTTGGACTATGGATACCACCGTAGACGGACAAATAGACGACGCCATGGTAACGCGGTTTGATCAAATAGTGAATCAAATGGAAACGGCTTTCGCGCCCTTCGGCGGTGTCCGCGTTATCACCCCGTGGCCGGTTGAAATGCCTGTTGTAGGCGATGTGCATGGGGACAGCCGCGTAAATGTATTGATACATAACCATACCGACGGCGGATTTTTCAGCAGCGGTGATTATTTTTGGGATGGCGGCATCGAACCTATAGCGCTTTTCCACATAGGTAGTAGTTTTATCGGTAACAGGGACGTCCTTTACGATGTTTTCGCGCACGAATTCCAACATTTATTATTCCATTTATATTTCGGCGTTTACCTTTCGGTAATGGGTGCAACCGTAACGCCACAACAGTTCCTTTGGTTCAATGAATCGTTGAGTGAGCTTGCGGGGCTTTTATATGCCAACCCGGGTTCCGAAACAGTTATGGTCGGTCGTCAATTAAGCGCGTCCGAAAATTCATATGCCGGTACGACGGGTTCATCGATTGGGGATTTCGTTAACTTTAATAACAGCCTTAAAAGTTATGGAATGTCCAGATTATACGGAACCCTTATGTATAGAAGGGAAAGTAATTTCACGAAAGATATATATGATTATTTATTTTTTACATTCCCTCCGGCGACCAATGCCGTCCAATTTTTAAACAATCATGATTTGACTCAATCATTGGGTATGAACGCAAAAGTTGGAAATATATTGCACGCGGCAGGCTTGACCGGAGGCATATCGGGAAACTTAGCTCTGGAGCTTCTTTATTTTTTATTTATGGAAAATTTCGCCGCCGATGGCGGGAATATAATTACCGCGTCGAATACGTTGCCAACATCGAAATTTATTAACAACTCTTACAGCGCACACAATTTATGGGGGATACGCCCAAACCTGGGAATAAATGCCCTGCCGGCAGGATATAACGGCATTTTTACGTCGGCATCCGGTGGTTTTATTAACCTTAATACAAGGGTAGCTTTTCCAACACTCAATTCCGGTCAAACGGTTACGCTAACGGGATATAACGGTTTCCATCCCCTTGGCGCGACCCATGAAATGTTTTATCGGTTGGGCGGGCAAACCCCGGGGAATCCGATACTAAATATTTCCATCAATGATAACGACCCATATACGATGTATTACGTGGTAATACCGAACGACGCTCCGGGGTCGGTCAGTTCCGATACCAACAAAGAATTGGGAAGCGGCGGCGCGACGGTTTATGTGTTAAATAAAGGCAGCGCCGCCAACGCGATAAACACGGGGGGGCAAACGGCTTATTTGTATGTAGTAACATTGTACAGGAATATAATAAATATACCGATAACTTTTTCTTGGGTTGATGACGGGCCTACCTATATACCGGGAACGGATACCCAAGGGAATAATACGTGGTCATTTCAACACTTACCGCGCCCCCAAAGAGGGCCGCTTTTGCCGCCGGGTGATTATTTATTGGAAGTTTGGGGCGCACAAGGCGGTACGGGAACCGTTCGCGGCGGATATGGCGGATATGCCAGCCGGGTAATAACAATTACGACCCCTACGGCACTATATACCTTTGTTGGGGAACGGGGTCATAATGGATTTAATACGATTCATAATACGCATAACTTAAACGCGGGCGGTGGCGGCGGCGGCGGAACTTGGATAAGCGCAACGGAAGCCGCACCTGTATTCGGCAGCGATAACCGTTTGCTGATTGCCGGCGGTGGTGGCGGCGGTGGTGCCCATAATACCCCTGTTGGTGTAGGTGGGTTTGGCGGTGGCGGCGGCGGAAATCGGCCGCTTCCCGGTGAAAGTGGTGTTGGCGGTTGGGGAGCCGGCGGAGCCGTCAATTCATCCGGTGGCGGCGGCGGTACGGGTGCCGGCGGGGGTGCCGCGGGAGCCGGTCCCGGATATGATGGGGTTCAAAACGGTCAAGGTGGCAGAGGCGGCCCCGGAAGGACTGCTTTAGGCGGACTTGGAGGGATTACGGGGGGAGGGTCCGGCGCGGGAGGTTTTGGAAATGTAAGCGGAACTGCCGGATCAGTTTTCGGCGGCGGTAACGGTGCCAGCGATGTTAACTACACGGGCGGCGGCGGCGGCGGCGGATTCGTCGGGGGCGGCGGAGCCGGCGGCAGGGTTGGCGGCCAAGGCGGATCAACACTTGCAGGCGGAGCCGGTGGAAGCGGTGCATCGGTAAACAATACAGCCGGCGGCGAAGGCGGAGCCGGTGGTTGGGGCGGCGGCGGCGGCGGCAGCAGTGAAAACCGCGGTGCCGGCGGCGGCGGCGGCGGCTGGTGGGGCGGCGGCGGCGGTACCGATGAAGGTAGCGGCGGCGGCGGGTCAAGCTGGGTAGGGAATAATACATTGTTCCCCGGGATTCAATATATCGCGGGAAGCGGAAGAATGTTCCCGACACATGAACAAAGATTTATATTTGATTTAAACGGGAATCCGATACCGGGTCGGGTCGGTAATGGTTTTGCAAGAATCACGGAACTACCGCCGACAACGGTTACGATTTATACAAACCCCATTAATGTAGCGCCGCTTACCGGCGGTACAGCTTCCGGCGGGGTTATAACCATACCGCAAAATCTTCCGTCTACATTCGTACCCGTTGGGGAAGGCGTAACCCTTAATGCGCAAGAAAGTGTCCCGATGTACAGTTTTTCGCATTGGACGGTTGATGCAGGCGGGATCGTTTTTGTTGTACCTACAAATGCAATACAAAATTTTATTATGCCTGATGGCCACATTATCGTTACCGCGCATTACACCAGAACCCTATTTGTTCCGCCTCTTTTAAATGTTTTAACGAATCCTGCCGTTATGCCGGATGATACCGCTTGGGGTGTCGCTTCTGGTTTTTGGTTTTATAACCAAGACATTCCCATGCATATTCATCCCGGTCTTACCGTACAGCTTGATGCGGAACTTAACCCGCCGGGTTATTTGTTTTCCCATTGGACGGTAGAAGCGGGTGGGATTTCGTTAGTGCCCTCGGGGAATATTATCAATCCAACCTTCGTTATGCCCGGTCCCGGTAACGATGTAACCGTTACGGCGAATTTTATTCCCGAACCGGAGCATGAACATACCATTTTGGCAATTGATGTATCAAACAGCGGTAACATACCCGCGTTAAAAACAGCAGCCATTAACTATACATTTTCTTTGTTGGCACATAACTTAAATGCACGCGTTGGTGTCATAACATTTGCCGATACAGTCAGCCAAGAATTAATTCATAATACTACCAATAATTTTTCAAATAACCTCGGAAATATTTCTTCAGCTATTAACTCTATCAATCCAACGGTACGCGGAGGCAACACAAACATCATCGTTGGTTTAAACGGAGCTGTAAACTTTTTAAATTCCGTTTCAGCCGCATCGGGCAGTTCTATTGTTTTGTTTTCCGACGGATTGCCCAACCTGCCTCGCAGTCAAAATATACCCCTCGTCGTTGGGGGTTCTGATGGTACGAGTGGTCCGTTTACCATGCAGGATTATATGTTTTGGCGGCAAGCAAATTTAACGGTCGAAACCGCGTTGGATATACACAACCGGTTTTACATTGACACAAGATTAGTACACTCAACGGCAAACCCGAATGATCGAATATTCGCGGAACGGTTTATGGATAATTTAAGAGGCGGCCCGCTGCCGTCCCCCGTGGCCATATCCATCAGCATATCACCAACCATACACCTCGCTTCTATCCTAAGCACGGGAGCCGGTTCAACCCCCGGCAGCGAAAACGAACCGGGCACAATCATCCCCATCCACGCGGGCACACCCCCGTCGGGGCAACAATTCTCCCATTGGTCGGCCACCCCGTCCGTAACGTTCGGCGACAAGTACGGCGAGGCTACCCACTTTGTCATGCCCGATAATGCCGTAACGGTCATCGCACACTTCGAGCCGATACCCGCAGCGGAACCAACGCCCGCACCCGAACCGCCATCCACACCCGAACCACCGCCCGAACCCGATCTTCCACCCACACCCGAACCGCCGCTCGCACCCGAACCGCCACTCGCACCGGAGCCCGATCCGCCGCTCCTATCCGATGATGAACCCCCCATCATCCCCATTTACGAAGCAACCCTCACCCCCACCGTCTTCACTTTCCCGGCGGCATGGGAGGGTTACGATAATGTTTTAATATCCCATCCTTTCACCTTCACCAACACGGGCAACCAACCGATTACCAACCTAACCGCGTCCATCGGCATCGGTACCTTCGAAATCGTTGGAGATTTGTACCCTGCGGCGATTAACCCCGGGGAAAGCGCGACCCTTTGGGTACGCCCAATATCCGACTTGCCGTTGGGTAACTATTATGATGCGCTGGTGGTTACGGGTGATGACGGCATCAGCCTTGCTTCGGTGTTGGATTTTACCGTTACCGACGTCCCGATATACGCGGTGTCGGCGTACCCGAAAAGCGTCGTATTCGCGGCTGCGCAAGCGGGATACAATCCTCTTGATTTTACAAAAGGGGTATCGGTTACGAACATAAGCACGGAAGAATTAACCGATTTGCAAATCACCCTTGATAGCGGCGTATTCTTTGAAATGCTTCCGCCGTCCGTTACCCCCGCCATTGCTTCGGGCGGTGCGATTAGCGTAACGATTAGACCCGTCGCCGGATTACCCGCGAATGAAACGCCGTACACCGATACGTTGCGGATTACCGCTGATAACGGGATCGAATTGATAATCCCCATCAGCTTTACCGTTTATGAAAAAGCCCCGACCCCGAAGGAAGAAATACCCGCAAGTGAACCTCCGATGGAAGACCCTTCCGCAGAAGACCCTTCCGCAGAAGACCCTTCCGCAGAAGACCCTTCTGCAGATGAACCCTCCGCAAATGGACCTCTCGCAGATGAACCTCCCGCAGATGAACCCCCCGCACCCCCCGAAAACGATGCCCCCGACGTTCCCGACCCCGGCGACCCTCCGATGATTATATTCGGCGACCTTACCGGAACGGGAACGGTGGATATGTCCGACTTGATCCTCTTTTTGCAATTCTTCGCCCAACCGGGGGTTGATATTAATTTGGCGGCGGCGGATGTAAACGGGGACGGTGTGGTGGATATGGCGGATTTGATATTGCTGCTGCGGTATTTCGCCCAGCCGGGTATTGTGTTGGGTGCGCCGTGAGAAGGCTTATATCGTTGATAGTTGTTGCCGTTTTTGTAACGGTGTTGTTTGGCGTGCGGGTTTACGCGTACGATGAATTGACGTTTTCCGCCGGGTCCGCCAATGCGGTCACCGGGGGGGGTACGGTGACTGTCCCGATTATGGTTAATAATAATCCGGGTTTTACCGCCGTCGGGTTGGCGGTGACTTACGACCCCAATGTACTGGAAATAACGGATGTGGTTTCCCTCGCCACGCAAATGCCGCTTAACGCGCAATTCGCGTTGACCGCCGTGCCGGGTACGCAATGGATACATATGGTTAATACAAGCCTTTCGGATTGGGGCGGAAACGGTCCGTTGGTGAATATAACGTTTAACGTACGCGGTGACGCGCCGCTTGGGGTCAGCGTTATCGGGCTGGGCTTCACGAACGCGCCGAGCGGGACGCCGGGTACATCGAACGGTGTTATTTTAAGCGGGGCCGTAACGGTTAGCGGCAGCGTTACCGTAATCGAACCCATCCCCATGATGCAAACCGCCGTTGATTTTTCGGCAGAAACGATGATAACGGCACAAACCCCGATAACAAGCCAAAACCAAGTACCTGCCCAAAACCAAACACCCAACCAAAACCAAGTACCCACATCCGAACCGACACCCACACCCGTACCGATACAAACACCCGAGCCAATACCCACGCCCGTACCGATACAAACGCCCGAACCGATACCCACAACCACACCGGTGCAACCCCCATCGCCAACCCCCGCGCCGACGGAGCCTCCGATAACCGAACCGATCCAAGCCATTTTCGCCGCCGTTAATCCCGCGCCGTTTATCGGTTTGGCATACAGCCCCGAGACGCAAATCGCGTCAACGTCAAGTAATATCGGCAATCCGACCATAACGGCGGATTTCGGCCGCGTACCGCAAACGGGTGTGTCCGGCATCACGGGTGTATTCATCGCGTTTGCCGTTAATTTTGCGGCATCGATCGTGTTATGGGGCTGTGTAATCCTCCGTAAACGGAGGGATAACGGCAATGGCTAAGCGGAAAAACATCATCAAGCCCATCCTGCCGTATGACCCGCTTGCGGACAACCACGAAAAAAATCCCCCCGCGCCGGAAGCGGTTCCACCCAAACGGAAAGGGCACAAAAATTATATCCCAACCTTTTTTATCGTGGGCCTTGCCATCGTCACGACGGTAAGCACGCTCGCGTTTTTCGCGTTCGCGTACAGGCATATCCGTGAATTGAACGAAGCGCGGCAGGGATACAACACCCTGCGGGAAATCGCCGAACAAACGATGGATATCGGCGGCGGCGTTTACCCGGTTTTTTATACCCCGCACGTCAGCGCGTTCGATGGGATGATGCTCGATATCAACCCCGATTTTGTATGCTGGATTCGGATAGAAGGGACGCGTATCGACTACCCCGTCGTACGCGCCGAAAATAACGAAAGATACTTAAATATCATGTTCACCGGTGAAGACAACGAACACGGCGCGGTATTCATGGATTACCGCAACGCGGGGGATTTTGTGCCGCACATAATTATTTACGGCCACAATTCGCGTTACGGTAATATGTTTAGCGATTTGCGGCGTTTTTTGGACGGGGAATTTTTATTGCGATACCCCACGATCTCCCTCATCGTTAACGACCGCCTTGTGGAATACGATATCTTTTCCGCCAAGAAGACCGATATAACCGACCCCGCGTTCTTTTTGGACTTCAACGAAGCGGGGTCGTTCCATGATTTCCTGGAGAGGATCGGCGCACCGCCGGACGCGGCGCAAATCATTACGCTTTCCACTTGCGTAAGCGCGGGTAACGACGACGAACGCGTTATCGTGCAAGGCGTACTGCGTAGATAAATTTTAGTTTTATATAAAAAGGGGCCGTCGCAAGACAGACCCTTTCTCCCCCCGCGAAGACACGCGGGGGTTTATTTATTATGTTCTAGTTTACGCCTTAACGCAGGCGTCTACCGGGCATACGCCCGCGCACGCATCACATTCGATGCATGTACCTTCGTCGATTACGTAGATGTCGCCCTCGCTGATGCAGGAAACGGGACATTCGCTTACGCACGCGCCGCAAGCGATACACGCGTCGGTGATTTTATAGGCCATATGAGGCACCTCCCATAAATGTTGTTGGGTTGAGTATATCGCATGGATGGCGGGCTGGCAAGGGAAAACAAGCGTTTACATTCATGGTACTATACGGTATAACGGACAGGATGAACGGTATCTATTACCGCGGTTTTAACGAAGAGGAAGTAGCGGATTTCGAAAGCAAGTTAAAAAGGATCGTAAGCAATCTCGAGGAGGAGGAAAATAAATGATGAAACGGGTGGATTCCGGCGAATGGTACGCCACACACATACAGCCGGCGTTTTTAATCGGTACGTACAACGAAGACGGCACCCCCAACTTCGCGCCGATAACGTGGGTGTCAAGTTCATACGACGGCGAGCATCCGCTGATGACCGTCAGCATGAACGGCACGAAGAAAACGAAGGACAATATCGCGCGTACGAAGCTGCTGTCCGCGAACGTAGTCAGTACCGATATGCTGGCGCTGCTGGATTACTTCGGCATGACGACGGGGCTGGACGGGACGAAGGACGCCCTGCCGTACGAATGGGAGGACGGCCATGTGCTGCGTGTGCCGACGCTGAACGCCTCTCGCCGTGTATTCGAGCTTGAGGTAGCGGGTACGTACGAAACGAGCGACACGACCACGTACTTCTGCCGCACCCGCAATTGCCAGCAAATCGAAGGGATGGACGGCACACACGAGGATATGGCACGGCTGGAACCTTTGGTATACAGCGGGCGGTATTATAAATTGGGCGGATACCTCGGTGAAATGTGTACGTTTTACCAAAAGGAAGGGGCAGAATAATGGCGGATTATTTTTCCCGGGAAACGATGGACTTCCTGTTCGAAAACCGATTGCAAAATTCCAAGACATGGTTTGAGGAACACCGCAAGCGTTACGACGATTATGTGGTTAGGCCGCTTAAATTGCTGGCTGAAAATTTACTGCTCGAATTGCACAAAATTGACGGGCAATTGACGGCTTCCTGCTCGCGTGTGTGGCGGGACGCGCGTTTTTCCAAGGATAAATCGTTGTTCCGCGATACGATGTGGTGCATGTTTATCCGCAAGAAGAACGTGGGGATGCCCGAGTTCTTCTTCGTATTTTCGCCGGAGGGGATACTGTATGGCACGGGGTACTATTCCGCGGGCGCGGAAAGCATGGAAAGTATGCGCAAGTTAATATTGGCGGATGACAAGGACTACAAAGCCGCGCTTAAGGCGTATGAGGGGCAGGATATTTTTCATATCGAAGGCGACATGTACAAGCGTACGCGCCACCCGGACGCGAGTGAAAAAATGCGTGATTGGCTCGACCGCAAGACAATTTGCTTCCTGCGCAACGTTAGCGATTTCGATTTGTTGTATTCGCCGCGATTATCCGTTAAAGTAGCGGAGGATTTTAAATCGCTTGCGCCTATCTATCATTTTTTAATGAAGGCGGAGGCGCAAAAATAAGGGTGATATAAATGCCGTGTGAAAAATTATTCCTAAACCCTACGGCCGAATACCGCGGCGCGCCGTTTTGGGCGTGGAATTGCAAATTGGAAGGGGAGGAACTCGCCCGCCAAATCGACGTCTTTAAGGAGATGGGTTTGGGGGGCTTTTTCATGCACAGCCGCAGCGGGCTGGCCACGGAATACATGGGTGAAGACTTCCTGGAAATGGCCGCGCTTTGCAACCGGAAGGCCGTCGAAAATGAAATGATCTGCTATCTGTACGACGAGGACCGCTGGCCGTCGGGCGCGGCGGGGGGCTTGGTGACGAAAAGCCGCGCCTACCGTATGCAAATGCTGGTGGTATGCCCCGCGGAGGATGCCTTCGGCCAAACGGGTAAGCTGCCGTACCGCAGGAACCAGAACGACCAAGCGGCCGCGCGGGCATTGCTGGCGCGGTACAGGGTACGGTTGGATGACGGGGATTTGCTTTCCTACGAGCGGGTGGGGAAGGACGACCCCGCCGATTATGAGGCTTACTTGGCGATAGCGGGAAACGACCCGTGGTTCAACAACGAGGCTTACCTCAATACGCTGGATAAAAAAGCCGTGGCGAAATTCATCGAATCCACCCACGAAAAATATAAGGTTAAGCTGGGCGAATCATTCGGCAAATCCATCCCCGCGATATTCACCGACGAACCGCAGTTCGCGTTTAAGGGAAACCTAAGCCGCGGAGCGGACGCGCAAACGGTGGTACTGCCTTATACGGCGGACTTTGAGGAAACGTACGCGCAAGCCTACGGCGAAGGGTTCCTGGATTTTTTGCCGGAGCTTTTTTGGGAATGGCGCGACGGGCGCGTGTCTTTGGCACGGTACCGCTACCACGACCATGTGTGCGAACGTTTTACCGAGGCGTTCTCCGACCAAATAGGGGCGTGGTGCCGGGAAAACGGTTTAATGCTGACGGGCCATATGATGGAGGAACATTCGCTTTACGCGCAAACACGGGCGATTGGGGACTGTATGCGGGCGTACCGCGGCTTCCAACTGCCCGGTATCGATATGCTGTGCGACCGACGCGAATATATCACCGCCAAGCAAGCGCAAAGCGCGGCGCACCAATACGGGCGCGCGGGCGTGTTGAGCGAACTGTACGGCGTAACCAATTGGGATTTCGATTTCCGCGGGCATAAATTACAGGGGGATTGGCAAGCGGCGCTGGGCGTTACGCTGCGGGTTCACCATCTTTCGTGGGTGAGCATGGCGGGCGAGGCTAAGCGCGATTACCCCGCGAGCATCAGCTACCAATCGCCGTGGTACAAGGAATATTCCTTTGTGGAGGACCACTTTGCGCGGGTAAACACGGCGTTGACGCAGGGTACGCCCGTCGTGCGCGTCGCCGTCATCCATCCGGTGGAAAGCATGTGGACGGCCTACGGGCCCAACGATAAAACCGCCGATAAACGCGGGGAATTGGACGCACAGTTAAAATCCATCGCGGAATGGCTGTTGTTCGGGCAAATGGATTTCGATTTTATTTCGGAATCGCTTTTACAAGATTTATATAAAGAAACGACCGATGGAAAGCTCGCCGTGGGGCAAATGACATACGACGCGGTAGTCGTGCCGCCGTGCTTGACGATACGCGCCTCGACGCGTGACGCGTTAGAAGTGTTCGCCGCAAGCGGCGGATGGGTGGTTTACATGAGCGGCACACCGAAGGTAATCGACGGCAGAGACGGGTTGCTCGAGGGCGAAACCGCCGCGCTTGCGGAAGGAGCGGTTGTGATACCTTTCGCTAAAACCGTTTTGCTTAACGCCTTGGAGCCGTTCCGGGAAGTTCGGATAATACGCGAAGACGGCGTTAACGCCGAACGTTGGATATACCAATTGCGTAAGGACGGCGAGGATTTTTGGCTGTTCGTGTGCAACGGCACCAAGCCGGAAAACGAAGACCTGCCCCACGCGGAGGCTGTGGTGTTGGCCGTTAACGGCGAATTTGCGCCCGAATTGTGGGACACGATGACGGGTACGGTAATGCCGCAGCACGCCGAATATAAAAACGGGAAAACCTTGATTAGGAAGACCCTCCATATGCATGACAGCTTGTTGTTTAAGCTAAAGCCGCGGACGGAGGGGTCTGCGTTTAATACGCCGACCGCGGAGGGAGCTGTCCTTAACCCGCCGACTGTAGAAAAGGCTACCCCTAACCCGCCGACCGCGGAAAAGGTTGCCCCTAACCCGCCGATTTCGGAGGAAAAAATCCCCGATGATAGTGACCTCGAATGGAATGATTTACCCGCGCCCTACGGCTTTACGGCAGACGAGCATAACGTGTTAGTGCTGGATACAGCGGCTTACGCTTTCGACGACGGTGAATGGCAGGCGACCGAACGGGGTGAGGACGTGCTGCGCATCGACAACCTTTTCCGCGCGAAGTTGGGCTACCCCTTGCGCCGTAACGCGAAGGCGCAGCCGTGGACCCTCGGCGCGCAGCCGGAAGCGGAGCATCTTTTATCCTTGCGCTTTACGGTAAAATCCGAAACCGCATTAAACGAAATCCACCTCGCGCTGGAAAACCCGGAAAACACGCACATCATATGGCGCGGCGAAGACATCGACCCGATACCTACGGGTTACTACGCCGACCGTTCGATTAAAACGATCGCCCTCCCGGGGCTGGCGGTGGGCGACAACGTATTGACGCTGCTTATCCCCTTCGACAAGGCTACCGATGTGGAGAATTGCTTCCTGCTGGGATGGTTCGGCGTGCGGTTGCAGGGGCGTACAGCTACGCTTACCGATTATCCCGCGGTACTGCCCTTCGGCGATATTACGAGGATGGGTTTTCCCTTCTACGGCGGCAACATGGTTTGGCATTGCCGTTTGCAAGGCGAAGGGAAGCGGATACGCCTGCAAGCCCCGCATTTTAGGAACCCGTTGCTGTCCGTGGACGTAAACGGGACCCGCGCGGGGGTGATCGCGTACGCGCCGTATACCGTCGATTTGGATATTTTACCCCCGGGGCGCAACGACATGGACATTACCGCGTACGGCAACCGCGTGAATACTTTTGGCGCGCTTCACAACGCCAATAAAGCGGAAACGTGGTTCGGTCCGGACGCGTGGCGCACGACGGGCAACGCGTGGTCGTACGAATACCGCGTCAAGCCTACGGGGATATTGGTTTCGCCGAGGATTGCGGTTTTGCCGAACACGCCGGATTGATATATTTTTGGATAAGGCTTTAACGGGAGGGGTTTCGAATGGATTTCCTATATTATCCGGGTTGTACGCTGTCCACCACGGCTAAACAATTGGACGAATGTGCGCGCCTTTGCGCGGAAAAGCTGAGGATTAAATTGGAAGAAATCGAGTCGTGGCAATGCTGCGGCGCGGTATTCCCGTTAACTTCGTGTCGAATCGACACGAAGTTGGCTGCCGTCCGTGTGCTGGTACAGGCACGGAATAAAGGAAAACCCCTTGTAACCCTGTGCGCTGCGTGCCACCACGTTATTAAACAGGTCAACCACCAAGCCGCGAACGACGCGGAATTCAGGCAAACGATTAAGAATTACGACGCGGATTTATTGTACGCCGGGGAAGCCACCGTTTACCATTACATGGAAGTGCTTCGGCAGCACGTCGGCTTTGACACGATAAAGGAAAGGATCACAAACCCCCAAAAAGGCCGAAGGATAGGCGCGTATTACGGCTGCCTTTTGTTGCGCCCGGGAGAGGTCATACAATTCGACGACGCGGAAAACCCGCGTATCCTGGAGGATTTTATCCGCGCGTTGGGCGCGAAGGCGGTTTCCTATCCCATGCGGAACGAATGTTGCGGCGGTTACCGCGCGCTGGAGGACGGGGACAAGACGAAAGCGTTGACGGAGAAGGTCATCGCTTCCGCCGTATCACACGGGGCGCAAGCCCTCGTGACGGCGTGTCCGTTGTGCCAGTACCAAATGGCAATGGCGTCGGGCGGGGAGTTGGATGTTTGCTACTTTACCGAATTGCTGGCCGAGGCGTTGGATATCGATGATATCGATGACGAATAAATGTATGCAATGCGGGCGGTGCAGCGCGGCGTGCCCGATGGCAACCGAAATGGACCTTCCGCCCCACATGTGGGTATACCGTATAAATAACGGCGGTCAATCGTCGGTACAGCAAACAGAGGCAATATGGCAATGCCTGTCGTGCTTTTGCTGCGAAGCGCGTTGCCCGCGGGGGGTAAAGCCCGCGCATTTGGCCGAAGAAGCGCGCGGCGGGCAGGGTAAATTCACAAACGATAAAGGAAAATTACTTGAAAATATATCGGCAAACGCAAACGACAAAATCCCGCGGCAACTGTTGGTAGCCGCGCTGCGGAAAGCGGGGGAACCATGCGCATAGGCGTTTTCGTGTGCCATTGCGGCAATAACATAAAAGCGACCGTGGACGTAGCGCTCCTAGCGGAACGTGTGCGGGAGGGATTTCTTTGGGGGGCTTCTTCGGTGTCACCTTCGGTGTCACCTTCGGTGTCACCTTCGGCGTCACCTTCGGTGACATCCGTCGTTTTTTCGGCGGATTATATGTACCTGTGCGCTGAGGGTGGGCAAAAAATGATAACGGACGCGATCACCGAACACGGATTGGAAGGCGTAGTCGTTTGCGCGTGTTCGCCGCGTATGCACGAAGCGACTTTTCGCAAAGCCGCGCAACGGGCGGGTCTAAACCCGTATAAATTGGAAATCGCGAACATACGCGAACAATGCTCCTGGGTTCACGCAGATAAAAAAGCGGCAACGGATAAAGCCCTGTCGTTAGCAAAAGCCGCGATCGCCAAGGTAAAGCTGGCAAAACCGCTGTTCCCCGGAGAAAACACCGTTGAAAAACGGGCACTCGTAATCGGCGGGGGCATAGCGGGGATTCAAGCCGCGCTGGACATCGCCGAAGCGGGCTTCGCCGTGGATTTGGTGGAAAAAACGCCCTCCATCGGCGGAAAGATGGCGCAACTGGATAAGACGTTCCCCACGCTTGATTGTTCCGCGTGCATCCTTACCCCAAAAATGGTGGAGGCCGCGTCGCACGAAAACATCACCCTGCATACTTACAGCGAAGTGGAAAAAGTCGAGGGCTTCGTCGGCAGCTTTACCGCGGTGATACGTAAGAAGGCACGCGGCGTAAACATAAAAAAATGCACGGGCTGCGGGGATTGTTTGGCGGCTTGCCCCATGAAAAAAATCCCGAACGAATTCGAATCCGGGATGGCGAACCGTACGGCCATTTACATACCGTTCGCGCAGGCCGTGCCGAACGTGCCCGTCATCGACCGCAACCATTGCGCGTATTTTAAAAACGGAAAATGCAAACGGTGCGAAGGCGCGTGCCAACCCAAGGCAATCGACTTTTCGCAGGAGGATGAATTGATAGCGGAAAGGTACGGCGTTATCGTCGCGGCAACGGGTTACGAACCGATTGCGTTGGATGCCTTCGGCGAATACGGGTACCATGATAACAAGGACGTAATCACGTCGCTTGAATTCGAACGTTTAACCAACGCGTCGGGCCCCACGGGGGGTAAGCTGCTTCGCCCTTCCGACGGGCGCGTCCCTAAGCGGGTCACGTTCATCCAATGCGTGGGCAGCCGCGACGCGACGGCGCGCGGCAAACCGTATTGTTCCAAGGTTTGCTGTATGTACACGGCCAAGCATGCGATTTTAATCAAGGAAAAACACCCCGAAACCGACGTGGAGGTCTTTTACATCGACGTGCGCACGCCCGGTAAGAGCTTTGAGGAATTTTACCGCCGTGCCGTGGAGGCGTACGGTGTACGCTATATCAAAGGGCAGGTTGGAAAAGTTATCGGCGAAAACGGCTCGCTGCGCATCCAAGCCATGGATATGCTGGAAAACGGGCGTTACGATTCCGTCACCGACCTCGTCGTGCTGGCTGCCGCCGTCGAACCTTCGGCCGATACGAAAAAAATCGCGCGGATGTTGGCCGCCCCGGCTGACGTTAACGGCTTCCTCTCCGAAGCGCACCCCAAGCTCCGCCCCGTGGAAAGCGCGACGGCGGGCGTGTTCCTGTGCGGTATGGCCAACGGCCCGAAGGACATCCCCGAAACCGTGGCGCAAGCATCGGCGGCGGCGTGCAAGGCAATCGGAATATTAATGAAGGACAAGCTGGTTACCAACCCCTGCACGGCGAAAGCGGACGAAGATTTATGTAACGGCTGCGGGTTGTGCGTGGGGGTTTGCCCGTACGGGGCTATATCCTCCGAAGGGGGGGCCTTCCCCCGGGTCGTATGCGTTAACTCTGCCTTGTGCCAAGGTTGTGGCGGTTGTGCCGCCGCTTGCCCTTCCGGCGCGATGGATTTGCAAGGCTTTTCCCATCGGCAAATAACCGCGGAGGTGGATGCGTTATGCCTGTAAACATCGTCGCGTTTTGTTGCAATTGGTGCAGCTACGCCGGGGCGGATTTGGCGGGGACGAGCCGTTTGGCGTATCCGAGCCAAGTTAAAATAATCCGCGTCCCTTGTTCGTGCCGCGTGGATGAGGCGTTTGTTTTGCGGGCCTTTATACGCGGGGCGGACGGCGTCATCGTATGCGGCTGCCATTTGGGGGATTGCCATTATATGACGGGCAACCACCACACGAAGCAGCGCATGGAGGCCTTGTTCGGGTTGTTGGAATTTATGGGAATGGAAAGGGAACGCCTCCGTTTGGAATGGATTTCCGCTTCCGAAGGGGCGAAGTTCGCTGATACGATGGCTGGCTTTACCGCGCAAGTAGAAAAATTGGGGAAGAATGAAAGGTATGCGGGGAAATGTTTCGAAGCAGCGGATGCCGAAACCACGAATACCGAAGCTACGGATACCGAAACCGCGGATGTTGAAGCCATGGATGTTGAAGCTACAGATGCCGAAACCGCGGATACCGAAACTACGAATACCAAAGCTGCGGAGGACATTTAATGTCGAATGATACCGTTTTAAAAATGCGTACCCGCGCACGGGAAATGCTTGCCTCCGGCGAAGTTACGCAAGTACTCGCGTGGGAAGCGGGCGAATTCCCCAATTACCCCGCGCCCGCGTTTTTTAAGGACGAAAATGCGTGCGGTCGAATCCTTTACGATCGGTTTTGTACGGCAAACCTAAGTAAATTTATGATCGAAGCAAGCCGAAACGAGGGCAAAACGCTCGTTTTCCTGCGCCCGTGTGACGCCTACTCCCTCACGCAATTAATAAAAGAAAACCAAGTAAACCGCGAAAAAGCGTACATCATCGGTGTCGGATGCGAAGGCTGTGTTACCGTTTACGAGGGCGAAGAATGCGGCTTGCTCGAATCCTGTCTCGTATGCATAAAAACGGATTATCCCATCTACGACGAACTGATCGGCACAGAAAATAACCCGCGCACGGCGACAACCGGAACCGAACGCTTCGAAGGCGTAACCCGCGTTGAAGAAACGGATGCCTCCGCGCGTTACGGTTTTTGGCAAACGCAGCTTTCGCGGTGCATCCGTTGCAATGCTTGCCGAAATATATGCCCTACTTGCCATTGTAAAGTATGTATGCTTGATAAAGAAAGTCTAACAAACCCGCCGAACCCCTTGGAAAATAAATTCTTCCATGTCATACGCGCCTACCACCAAAACGGCCGCTGTACGGATTGCGGGCAATGCGCCCGCGTATGCCCGCAGGGGATTCCGTTGCAACTGCTTAACCGGAAGTTAATAAAAGCGTACAAACCCGTCGAGGTGCAGCCATGATAACCACACGTATAAAAGCGGCGGCGTTTCTAACCTGCGGCAACAAGGTACTGCTGCTTAAACGCGGATTGCACAAGAAACTCGCTCCCGGCTTGTGGGCGGGCATCGGCGGGCACATGGAATTGGACGAAATCACCGACCCCCGCGCGTTTAACCTGATGGAAACATGCCTGCGTGAAATCCATGAAGAGACGGGCATAAACCGCGCGGACATACGCGGTTTAAAACTCCGCTACATCGCGACACGGCGGGACGGGCATGAAATTTTCCACCATTATAAATTCATCGGCGAACTGGACAACGAAGTTCCCCTCCCGCATTGCAACGAAGGCGAATTGCATTGGGTGGAGCGTGATGCCGCGTTGACCTTACCCATGGGTATCACCGTGCGGGTCATGTACCGCCATTGGATGCAAAATCCCCACGAAGATAAAATCTTCATGGCCGTAATCGACGGCTCGGAGGAAGAAGCGGCGTTGGTAGCCCTTGCATGACGCCCTATAAACTCCCTCTGCGCGAGGCTTGCGCCGAATTTACCGAAAAGAAGAGCCGTTTTATCGGGTATGTGTCGCCCGTAGCGTCGGAAGCGGAAGCGCGTGCCTTTGTGCAAAGCGTACGCGAGCGGCACCGCGAAGCCAACCACCATGTGTTCGCCTACCGCTTAAAGGAAGGCGAAATCTACCGCTTTAACGACGACGGCGAACCCTCCGGCACGGCGGGGATGCCCCTGCTCAATACCTTCCTTAAACAGGATATCTACGACTTTTGCGCCGTAGCCGTGCGGTACTTCGGGGGGATTCACTTGGGCGCGGGAGGTTTGACGCGGGCTTATTCGCGCAGCGGCATCATCGCGCTGGAAGCCGCGGGTGTGGGCTTCATGCGCGAACTGGCGTTGTGCGCGGTTAAAGTACCCTACGCGCTGTACGAAAACACGAAGCGGTTGCTAATCGCAAGCGAAACGTCGATTACCGCCGAGGATTTCGGCGTGGAGGTAACGCTGGAATTTTCACTCGTCGCAGAGGAGCTGGCGGATTTGCAAGCGAAGATAACGGAGTTGACGTTGGGCAAGGTATATATTACGGAATTGGGGGTGCGCAATGCGGTTGGTATTTGTTGAAGGGGTATCGGGTGTAATATCGCAGGAGGATAGGGACGCGCAATTGGATGACATGGTTTCGTGCGTCACCGAAACAGACGAGGAACGCCGCGCCCGCATTTACCCCATCGTCTTACAACCCCACAATCCCGCGTGGGCCGATTGGTACACGGAAGAAAAAGCGAATCTCATACGTCACGTCGGCGCGGACAACATCGCGCGTATCAACCACTACGGCAGCACCGCTGTCCCCGGGCTGGACGCGAAACCCACGGTCGATATCCTGCTGGAAATGAAGGAAGGGTTTAATTTGCGCGAGCTTGCCGGGTTATTGCCCCAAGGCGAATACTTCTTCCAATGGCGTGACATGGCCGACGACCCGCTTATCTTATACAAGGGTTATACCCCGACGGGGTTCGGCGAGCGGGTTTTCCATGTGCATGTGCGTCACGAGGGGGATTGGGACGAACTGTATTTCCGTGATGAATTATTGGCGAATCCCGACACCGCCGTCAAATACGCCGCGTTAAAGCAACGCTTGATGCGGGAATTTACCCACGACAGGGACGGTTACACCGACGCGAAGGGTGCGTTTATACGGGAGATCACCGCAAAAGCGAGGGAACGCAATGTTATATAAAATAACAAACGATCGCTTGCCGGAATTATTTGCCCGCGTTGCGGAGGAAATGCCGCTTTACTTACCCATGCACGGGGGAGCGAATGACGGTATCGCCAAGGTTAATTTCGCCCGATGGGCGGGGGATTTTGAACAAGTGGATTTGCAAACCCTTAAAACGGTTTTATCTCCAAAAGGGTTCTTCTTTCCTGCTTCCGAGGAATTATACAAAGCCGTATTAAAGGATAACACTTACGAAATCACGCCCCAACCGCTTAACGATAAACCTTTCGTTTTATTCGGCGTGCGGGTTTGCGACGCTGTTGCTATTAAAATATTAGACGGTGTTTTCTTGGGCGAAACGATGGACGAATTTTACAAAACACGGCGCGACGCTTCCCATATCATAACCTTGGCGTGCGGGCAGCCTTTGATGACGTGTTTTTGTGATAAATTCGGCATCAGCCCCAACGAACCGGATGGGGATGATGGGAACGTTGGAAATGGAGGGGATGTTAACGCGTGGTTAAAGGACAATTACTTGTATTGGCAACCGCAAACGGAAAAAGGAAAAATTTTAACAAATAAAATAAAATGTTTATTAATAACTTCGGAAGAAGTTAACTTGTCCCCTAGTAGGGGACAAGTTGGAAGCACATCCAAAAAAGAAACAAACCCATTCGCAGCATTACGGGAAAATGACGCTCTCCTCCCCCTGTTCAATTCCAACAAAGAAGCAAACCCATTCGCAGTATTACGGGAAAACGACGCTACCCTTTCCCTTTTCAATTCCTCCGCATGGGACGAACTGCACCGTACCTGCATCGCTTGCGGCACATGCACCTTCTTGTGTCCCACTTGCCATTGTTACGACATCGCGAATAACGAAAACGGCGACGGTAACGCCGCCCGATGCCAACGCCATTGGGACGCGTGCCTGTACCCGGGCTTCACCCAAATGGCGCACGGAAACCCGCGTCCCACGAAAAAGGAACGCTTCCGCCAACGGTACATGCACAAGCTGGCGTACCACCCGCAAAAATACGGTGTAGTTGCTTGCGTGGGTTGCGGGCGATGCGTGGCCCGATGCCCGGTAAATATGAATATATTAAAAGTAGCACGCGCATTGGAGGCTGCGGAATGATAAACCCATCCAACCCCCCCGGGGGATTAACACACGGCTTCATTCCGAAAAGTGCCCGCATCACGCACATCCGCACCGAAACCCCCGACGTTAAGACCTTCCGCGTAACGGACGCAAACGGCGGGAAGCCCTTCACCCACTTGCCCGGCCAATGCGCTATGTTGGGCGTACCCGGGGTAGGGGAAGCGATGTTTTCGATCGCGTCCCCTCCGACGGATACCGACGGCTTCGATTTCAGCATCAAATCCGTGGGTAAGCTGACAAATCATTTGCATGGTTTGCCGCCCGATTCGCCGCTCACTATACGCGGGCCGTTCGGCAAGCCGTTTCCCGTAAATGATGCGTTAAAGGGAAAGAACTTGATATTTATCGCGGGGGGTATCGGCATCGCGCCCTTGCGGTCGGTCATAAAATATGTGTTCGGCAACCGGGCAAGCTACGGCACGGCGGACATCATATACGGCGCGCGTTCCGCCGCAGACTTGGTGTACCTCAACGAAATACAGAACGAATGGGCGCGTGAAAAAAACACCCGCTTACACCTCACCATCGACCGCCCCGAAGAAGGTTGGAATGGCCATGTGGGGTTTGTGCCGGCGCAAATAACCGTTGTTTTCGGTGACATCTTTCAAGCAAAAACAACGGATAAAAATAATTTCGTGGTTCTGGTTTGCGGCCCGCCTGTAATGATTAAATATTCTATCGAAGCCCTGCTCGCCTTAGGCTTTACAAAACCCCAAATTTACACCACCCTCGAAATGAAGATGAAATGCGGGGTAGGCCAATGCGGCCGTTGCAACATCGGCCACAAATACGTATGCACCGACGGCCCCGTATTCCGCGCCGACGAACTGGACGAACTGCCGGAGGAATATTGAAATGAAAGCAATCGAATTAAATGCAGAACGGATCGATTTATTAACCGCTTTTGAAAAAGAAGCCCGAGCCACCGAACCCGACATATTCATCAGCGGATTTGACGAAAATAATTTTAAAACCGCAACCCTAACAGCCCTAAGTAACCCGAATTTCGCATCGGCGAAGTGTCTTCTTTGCGCGGATGAAAACGACCACATAATCGGAAGAATCGATTTCTCCCTGCTTCCAAGCCTGGCCTTCGGCGGGGAAATCCGCGCCTACGTAGATTGGATATACGTACTAAAAAAGCACCGTCACAAAGGCGTCGCGCAATTCCTGTTTAAGGAAATGGAAAAATATTTGAAAAACCACGGCATAAACGAATATTTTTTAATAACTGCGGAAAACGAAGAATCAAAAACTTTTTATAACAGCATCCCCAACGCGGAAATATCAAAACACGATGTTTTAACCAAAAACCTAACATAGCCCGGTCCGGTGGGCGTGTTCCGCAGGGGAATAATTTTTCGTGGGGAGCGACTTTCACAGAGCACCCGGCGAAAAATTCATTCCCCGAAAAGAACACCCCCACCGGGCGGAAAGTAACAAAGTCAGGAGCAAAACAATGGCCGACTTAATTTCCGTCTTCTTCGACGGCAAACCCTACGCCGTACCCGCCGACCTAACCATCATGACCGCCATGGAACACGCGGGCTTCCGCTTGGTGCGCGGCTGTGGTTGCCGCCACGGTTTTTGCGGGGCGTGCGGGACGATTTACCGCATCAAAGGGGATAATAAGGTATATTTCGCGCTAGCGTGCCAACAGCAAGTACGCGCTGACATGTACGTGGCCACGCTCCCCTTCTTCCCGCTTAACCGCAGGGAGTACAAACTGGAGGAATTAACCGCGGAGCATACCGTCATGATGCGCCTGCACCCGGAAATCTTTGCGTGTATCGCTTGCGGCTCATGTACGAAAAGTTGTGCGCGGGGGCTGGACGTAATGCAATACATCGCTTACGCCAAACGCAATGACCTTTCCGCGTGCGCGAAGGAATCCTTCGATTGCGTGGCGTGCGGTATATGTTCGGCGCGTTGTCCTTCAAATATTTCGCATCCGTTGGTGGGTTTGCTGGCGCGAAGGCTTAAGGGAAAATACTTGACGCCCGCCGCCGCGCATAATAAAAACCACGTGGAGGAAATAAACGACGGACAATACGAAAAATCCCTAATCGAATTAACGCAATTGTCCCAAGCCGAAATCGCGGCGTTATACGACACGCGGGAAATCGAGGGCTGATATGTATACGCAACCAATGCTGGAATCCGCCAAGATAATCGAAGCCGCGCGGGCAAGCGGGCAAAAACCCCCGCGTTTGTCCGCAGAAGAAAAGAAAAAGCTGCTTGTGGACTTCCACCCCGATTATCGGGAATCGTCCTTCCAAACCTTACAAATCGGTCCCAACGCGGGAGAAAAAGCCCCGATAGAGTTAGCCGAAATGCTACATTCCAACAGCCTTGTATATAGAAAATCATTGCAATCAAACCTGTCATGTGTTCTTACAGCTTTAAACCGCGGGGGGGCATCACCCAATTACGATACCGATGTCCTCATCATCGGCGGCGGCGGAGCGGGCGCGTCCGCGGCTATCGAAGCCCACCACGCGGGCGCGCGGGTTACCATCATAACGAAGCTGCGTATGGGCGACGCCAATTCCATGATGGCTGAAGGGGGCATCCAAGCGGCGGATAAGGCAAACGATTCCCCCGCGCGGCACTATTTGGACGCCTACGGCGGCGGCCATTACGCAGCCAAGCCCGAACTGCTCAAACGGTTGGTGATGGACGGCCCCGAAGCGATCGATTGGCTCTCCGACCTCGGCGTGCTGTTTGATAAGGAACCCGACGGCACCTTTATTACCAACCACGGCGGCGGCACTTCCCGCAAGCGGATGCACGCTTGCGCCGACTACACAGGCGCGGAAATCATGCGCGTATTGCGCGACGAAGTGCGTTGCCTGGGCATCCCCATCGTGGAATATACCGCCGCCATCGAACTGCTGACGGACGAAAACGGTTGCGTAAGCGGCGCGCTCCTCATGAACATGCTGACCGAAAGATATGAAATCGCCCGCGCGAAAACCATCATCCTCGCCACGGGCGGCGCGGGGCGGATGCATTACAACGGCTTCCCCACGTCCAACCACTACGGCGCGACCGCCGATGGTTTGGTACTGGCCTACCGCGCGGGCGCGAAGCTATTGTATCAGGAAGCATTGCAATACCACCCCACGGGCGTGGCCTACCCGTCGCAGCTTTTCGGCGCACTCGTGACGGAAAAGGTGCGCGCGCTGGGCGCGGGGTTGTTTAACGTAAACGGCGAAGCGTTTGTACATCCCTTGGAAACGCGGGATGTGGTGAGCGCAGCCATCATGCGGGAATGTGGGGAGCGTAGAAAAGGAATCGCGGTAAGCAGCGCATCCGCCGTATGGCTTGATTCCCCCAACATCGACCTCCTGCACGGCGAAGACCATATCGAAAAAACCCTCCCCGGTATGCTCCGCATGTTTATGAATTACGGCATCGACATGCGCAAAACACCCATCCTCGTATACCCCACGCTCCATTACCAAAACGGCGGCATCGAAATCGAACCCGACGGCAGCACGCCCAAAATCCCCAACCTGTATGTGGCGGGGGAAGCGGTCGGCGGCATTCACGGGCGCAACCGCTTGATGGGAAATTCGCTGCTGGACATCATCGTTTTCGGCCGCCTAACGGGGAAAAACGCCGCGAAAAAAGCCCGGGAAATTACCCCGGGCAAGTTAGACTTACAGCATGTGGAGGATTACGCGAAAACGTTGGCGGAAAAAGGAATCGTAACGGGTAAGGCTTCGCCGTTGCTACTCCCCGATTATACGAGTTCGTAAATCGTGACTTCCCAATTCTCAAGCCCTGTTGAATTAAAATGAATAAACCAGTATCCGGCTTCCTTGTTGATGATTACTTCCCGTTCGGCTTTCAAATCCAAAAGGGTCATAATGGATTGGTCAAACGAAGCGACCCGTATATTACCGTCGGCGTCTTGTGATACCGTCGAGCCTTCCTCTAAAATATAAACCAAACCGTTGCCGCCGGACTCCTTCGCCGTTATCCGCGATGAAATTTTTATTTCCCCGCCATTAAGTTGAAACGGTTGGCTTTGCCGTTGGTCTGCCGTACCCGAAAGCGTAGCCACATGCGCCCAATTTTCTGTATTATTATTCGCGTCAGCAGGGGTATAGGTATCGCCGCAAGCCGCCAAGAACGCCAACAAAACCACCGCTATAAATAAAGCCATACATTTTTTCATGCGCCCAAAAGCTCCTTTGTTAAAAATTTATGGCATCGTTAACCATAAATATATTTTGTCGATTCTTTTCGGTTTTATTCAATTATATTTCATAAACAATCGGGTAAATTAAATCTTTATATATAAGTTTTTATTGATTAATAAATTATCATTGAACCGTGCATATTATTTGTAATGCACGGCATTTTATTTTATAATGAAAAAATCGGAGGTGCTATGAATGACGGATACAATTAACGTAACGATTCGGCTTGACCGGACTATTAAAGAACAAGCGGAAAAAATGTTTAATGATTTAGGCATGAATTTATCGACGGCGTTTAACATCTTTGCTCGGCAATCGCTTCGGCAAGGTAAAATCCCCTTTGAAATTTACGACCCTTTTTATAGTGAAAGAAACCAAGCCGAATTAAAACGCAGAATTATTGACATCGAAGCGGGTACGGCAGCCTTCGTTGTAAAGACAATGGAAGAACTCGAGGTTATGGCGGATGAATAAAGGGATTTCATTCAAGGATTCCGCTTGGGAAGATTACCTCTATTGACAAACAAAGGATAAAAGGACGCTGAAGAAAATCAACGCCCTTTTAAAAGATATTGACCGCCACCCCTTTACGGGCGAAGGCAAACCAGAACCTTAAAAATACGATAGACAGGGTTACTGGAGCAGGCGTATCGATGAAGTGCATAGAATCGTTTATAGGGTTACCGAAGAACAAATTGTCATTGTTCAATGCAAGGGGCATTATAACGATTGATTACCGGTATCCAAATCTCGCAGCGACATTCCGAGTCCCTGTCACCGAAGTACATTTCCAAATCGTAATCGCAATCGGCGTGTTCGTAGCTTACGGTGGGGAACCATTCGGCGTAAATGCGTTGCCAGGTGTTGTGGATTTTTTCGTCGTCGTTTTCGGTCACCCAACCGGTGTCGAATACCGCCCATGTCTGCGCGGGGATATCGAAAACCTTATATTCCGGCGGGATGGGCTTGTCTGGTTTGTAACAGGCGATGGCGTAGTTCATGTTGCCGTCGGGGTTGTGCCCGTAGGTTACGCCCGCTTCGAAAATCCCGTTTTTCGGCTTACCCGCGGCTTGCAAAAACGCCGCCATCCTGCCGTCCTCCACGCAAGCCATAATGAACGCGGGGATTTCCTTGAAGCATCGGCCGTCAATGACGGTCGTCTTTAATTCCGGTCCGAACAACGTAAAGGCCTCTTTCCGTTCGATGCGGTAGTCCATTTCATCCTCTCCTTTTATCGAAATTTGGAAGGACATCCTTGGGAAGACCTTCAGCGTCTTGCCCATACCGCGCGCTGATGTGGGCGTGATTTTATGCAGGTTTTTGAAGGCCCTGCTAAACGCTTCGGGTGACTCGTAACCGTACTTGACCGCCGCGTCGATGACCTTGATACCGGTGGTTTGCAACTCCAGCGCGGCGAGGGTGAGCCGCCTGCGACGGATGTATTCGTTCAACGGCACGCCCGTGATAAATGAAAACATGCGGGTGAAATGGTACGTCGAGCAGCAGGCGATTTGCGCGGCGCGGTCGTAGGATATTTCATCCGCCAATCGGGATTCGATATAATCGAGCGCGGCGTTCATGCGGTTAAGCCATTCCATAGGGTTCCCTCCTCGAGAAGAGGATAATAAAAAAGGTGCCGCGGCACCTTGCAAATCTTGCACGGGATTGTCAGGTTACTCGAAACCTTGAAAAAAACTCCGTCATTAAATCGCCACATTCCTCCGCCAGTACGCCACCGATGACTTGCGGCTGGTGGTTAAAGCGCGGTTCGTCCAATATATTGAGGATCGACCCCGCGCAGCCGGCCTTGGGGTTGGCCGCGCCGTACACCACTACGGGGATACGCGCCTGGATGATCGCTCCCGCGCACATGGGGCAGGGCTCGACCGTTACATATAGGGTGCAGTCCTCCAAGCGCCAATCGCCCACGGTTTCGCAGGCTTGGCGGATGGCATCGATTTCCGCGTGGGCGAGGGCGTTCTTGCGCGTATTTCGCTCGTTAAAGGCGCGGGCAATTATTTCTCCATTGCGCAAGATAACGCAGCCGATGGGGACTTCGTTTTGATCGTAGGCTTTGCGGGCTTCGATTATGGCTTCGCGCATGTAGGATTCGTGGGTCATGATTTTATAATCGACCGTATCTTGGTGATCAGCAAATCGATCCCGACGGTGTTGGACGCGCCTTCGGGGATGATGATGTCCGCATACCGCTTGGAAGGCTCCACGAACTGGTGGTGCGCGGGTTTCACTTGGTTAAGGTATTGGTTAATGACCGAATCGAGCGAACGCCCCCGCTCAACGATATCGCGCCTTATGCGGCGGATGATGCGTACGTCGTCGTCCGTGTCCACATATACCTTGATATCCATCATGTCGCGGAGTTTTTTATCCTCCAGGATCAAGATGCCTTCAATGATGATGACATCCGTGGGTTTCCGCCGGATGACCTCGGCCGAGCGTGTATGGGCGGCATAATCGTAGACGGGGACGTCAACCGCTATGTAATTCGATAAATCCCCCAAATGCTTCAATAAAAGCTCCGTTTCGAACGCCATGGGGTGGTCGTAATTCGCTTTTAAGCGTTCCTCAAAGACAAGCCCCGATTGGTCTTTGTAATAGGAATCATGTTGGATCAACGTAATGGAATGTTTGATAAAACTTTCGACGATGATGTTGGAAACGCTGGTCTTTCCGCTTCCCGACCCGCCCGATACGCCGATGATTACGGGTTTACGCATGGATACAACCCCTTTTGGAAATGGATTTTACAGCCGTGCCTTTATTATTACCCGCGCGTTGCGACGCAGGATTTCCGCACCCCGCCAAAGCATAGCGGTATGGCCGTATGCGCGGTCGAAGTCGTCGTCGCTCATGGCAAGCCAATCGTGCGGGTCTACCCATGTTTTACCACGCGGGGCGTTGAATGGGCAAGCGTCTTGGCAAATATCGCAACCGTAAAGCTGGTTTCCGAGGAGGGTTTCTTCTTCGGGGGTCAGCTCGTCATTTTGCGTGAGGTAGGAAATACAGCGGGAAACGTCGAAGCCGCGGCTGGGTGAAAGCGCACCCGTCGGGCAGGCATCGATACAACGGCGGCAATCGGGCGGACATTCCCCTGCGAAGCCGATGCCGCGAAGCGGCAGGCTGTCGGCTCGGTTAGTGCAACCGGCGAGTGGGTATTCTATGGAAGGATTACCGTGCGCCTCCGCTGGGTTCCATGCCGGATTCAAAGCGTTTAACGGAATATCCGTCAGCAACAACCCGATGTGAAACCGTGAACCGAATTTTTCGGAAACCACCAGCCCATGCCGCCCGTAGAAACCCAACCCCGCGCGTACGGCAAAGGCGCGTTCGTCCAAGCCGGGGTTGTCCACTAAAATTTTATAATTAATAGAAAAATGTTTATGTAATTCTTCTGCTATATCAAGTAATAAGACTTTCACCCGTTTGTGGTAATCCGCGTTTTGCCCCAAGGAGGATAGTTCCGCTCTGTAACTATATTTTTTTATTGACTCCGCGGGGGAGCTGCCGCCGCGTTTGGTTCCCGGATTTCCGAACCCAACAACGATAATACTTCTAACCCTCGATAACGCCGCCGCGGGGTTCGTCCTTTTTTCCAAGTCCTTGCTTACGAACGGAACAAAGCCCGCGGCATAAGGCTCGCGGGCCAAGGGGGTTGCGTCGCATACGCCGATGATGCAATTGTGGCGCGAAGCGAAATCGTTCAGCAAGCGGATCATTCCTTCGGTTTAAGTAACGCGTTAAGCACGCTCAACACCAACGCCGCGAAGAACGCCGTCCAAAATCCGGAAATGGAGAATCCGGGAACGAACCAAGCCGCCAGCAACAGCGAAAAAGCGTTGATCACCAGCGAAAACAAGCCCAACGTAAGGATCGTGACCGGCAGCGAAATAATGTGCATCAACGGTTTTATAATGGCGTTGACAAGCCCCAGCACCGCCGCGGCAACCATAGCGGTTACCGCGCCGCTGATCACGAAGCCCGGAAAAATCCACGTAAGGATATACAAACACACCGCGCTGATTACCCATTTTAACAGCATAAAAGCCTCCCGATTTCATATCATTCAACAGTATATACGGAAATCGGTAAGTTATGATTGGTTTATCGGCATAGGTACACCGTACTCAACTGCGTGCGGTTCTTCACTTCCATTTTTTCCATGATGACCACGATGTGGTTGCGTACCGTCCCCTCGCTGAGGAACAATTCCGCGGCGATTTCCTTGTTCGTTTTACCTTGGGAAACGAAGCGGGTGATGTCATGCTCGCGGGGGGTGAGCCGCTCGAGGGCCGGATTTTCTTGCGGGGTGAGTTTTTTAAGGACATCCGTACCCAGGACACTCGTACCTTCCAATAACAGGCGCAATTGCCCCGCGATATTGGCGATCTTGTCGGTTTTGACCAAATAACCGTCCGCACCGGCGGCCAAGGCTTGTTGGATGACCGGGCGGTCGTCGAAGGTCGTCAGCACCAGCACCTTTACATGGGGGTAACGCGATTTGATTACACGGGTGGCGGCGATGCCGTCCGTACCGGGCATTCGGATGTCCATCAGTACCGCGTCCGGCGCATGGGTTTTGCATAAATCAATGGCTTCCGTGCCGTCCTTGGCCAAAGCGGCGACGCGGATATCCGGTTCACGGGATAAGCGTTTTTCCAAACCCGCACGGATCAACGGATCGTCATCGGCGATGATCAACCGCATTTTGGGCCTCCTTTGCGATGGGTATCACGCAAATTACCTTGAAGGTATCGTTAAAGTCAACCGCCAGGCTCCCACCGATCGCCGACGCGCGGTAACGGAGGTTCCTGAGTCCCGCGCCCATCACCGCCGTGTCCGGTTTTTTTGTTGAAACGCCGTCGTTCTCCACGCACAGGCGTACCAATTTGGGGGTCGCGTCCAAACTTACCGATACGGTACGCGCGTTCGCGTGGCGGGCGGCATTGGTCAGGGATTCGCTTAGGACGGATTCCAACGTATTCCATATGTGTACGGGTACGGGGTTGGTGTCGCCGAATGTGGAAAAACGAACCGGCGGGTTAGGGAATCGCTTGCAAATTTCCTCCAAGGTATTGATACCCGGCGCGGCTATGGGTGCGAGGTTATGTACGGCTTCGCGTATTTTGTTTGCGCCGCTGCCCAAGCGTTCCAACGCGGCGTCGAACAACGGCAGCGATTCGTCGTTCTCCCCCGCAAGCTCCTCCCGGACCGCCTGCAAAGAGATATACGCCGCCACAATATCGTGCCCTGCGTTGTCGTGGATATCCCGCGCGATGCGGGCGCGTTCGCTTAAAGTGGTCATGCGCTCGATTTGTACCGCGGCTGAAAATAAATCGCTTTGCAAGGATTCCAATCGGTAATAACGCCCCGCTTCGGTGTCGCGCGCTTGGAATCCCCGCCGGTATTCCCTTTCCCAAAGGCCGAGGAACAACCCCGCAACCGCACCCAAAGCCGCATAGGCAACCCCGTAAAAATCCCGCGTTGCAAGCAGGAATAAAAACACCGCCGCCGCACACAGCACAATCGTTACGCGATGCCGCGTTTTATCATCCGTGCGGTAATACATCGCCCAAAACAACGGCAACGCCAACGCAACCGGAAAAAATACCGCGCATACCCAGCAATCGATCACAACCGTAATGCCCGATTCGGGGAACCGCCAGCGTAGCAGCACCATACACAGCATAAACAGCATAACAAAAAAGCCCGTCATGTCGCCGCCGTACAACCAGCGCGCGGCTAACAGGCCAAAACCCAAGAGGGAACAGACGATAAATGCGGTTTTCGGCGGGGGTAAGTCCATCATTACACGATTCTACGCTTGCTCCCGTATAAAATCAACGCCGCCGAAAATAACGCAAGCGCGAGTATCGACGTCCAATACTGTGCGGTAGCCCCTTCGTAAGCAATCAGTTCCTCGAAGGCCCGTGCCGCCCAATGCGCGGGGAACAACGCGCCGATATGCCGTATCGTCGCGGGCATCATGGAAAGGGGTATCAGCATCCCACCCAGGAAAGCCATGAGCGTAAGTATCAGCGAAAACGCGACGGTGCTTGCTTCCCTGTCTTTAAAAAAGCAGCTCCACACGAAGGACAATCCGATGGACGTGGCGGAAAGCATGATATACGTAAGCACGACCAACCCGGCGAAAGGCAAATCCCACCCGTGCCGCAAGATGCCGATGACTCCGAGTATCGCCGACAACACGACCATCGGGGCCAAGCCCGCGAAGAAGTTTTGCATAAGGTAGTTCCGGAAGGTTATCGGCCCCGCCAAAATGCGCGTCAAAACACCGTCTATGCGGTCCGCTTGGATGCTCCCCGCCATCATAAACGCGCCGAAGAGGATTACATAGGAAACGAAGAAATACCCGCGCGCTTCCGGTCCCGTGCCGAAGGCTTCGCTGTTCGCAACCGAAATAAAGGTAATCGGCAATATGCTGTTAAGCGCGAGGGATACGGGGCGCGTCAGCCCCCTGCGCAGCGCGTACCAAAATATTGTCATACCGGCTTCCTCCTGCCGAGCAGTAGGATAATAACGGCCAGCGCAACGCAAAAGCCCGCGAGGTAACCCAAGTTGAGCAGGGAATCCCGCATCCCGCCTTCTTCGACGATGTTGCCGCCCATGCCCGCGGCCCCGCCCGAAAACATGATGGCGCGCCACGCCCAACCGAAGGGCGTAAACAACCGTCCAAGGCGCGTCAATTGCTCCCCGAAGCCGATGTTGAAGATCAAACCGCTTAACAACGCGTTACCCCAACAAAACACTACGCCCAGCGTATTGGCTGTTGCTTTCTTTTTGCAAAGCATGAAGAACAGCACGCCCGCAAGCTGCGAAAGCGTCGCCATCAGCACAAGTACCGCAATCAGTACCCATACATTGTGCAAATACGAGTTGAATACGAACGCGCCGGAAAGGATCAATAACCCGCCGGAAATAAACGAAAAAGCGATGCTCGCGACCATATTAGCGAAGGCGAAGCTGACGATCGGCTTCGGCGTGGCAAGCAAGCGCCAGCGCATGTCCCCGCGTAAGTCCTCAAATAGATAATCGATGACGATTAAACTCCCCATCAATTGGAAAATCAGCATGTTTACAATAATATTAAATGAATGGTTGAGATTGCGCCCGTTTATCAAATGGCCGTACCCCTCCACCAAATAATTGTTGGTGACCACCATTAGGGAAATCAATATAAGCGGGAACACGATATACGCCCCGACGCCGATGGGATCCATCGCGGTACGCTTGAAGTAATGGCGGATTATCATAACGCACCCCCGCCGTCATCGTCGCGCAATTTGCGCCCGGTAAGGGTGAGGAACACATCCTCCAGGGTGGGTTTGGCCGCCGTGATGTTCGTGATACCGCCGCGGCGCATGGCCACTTCCATGATGCGGTTGATATTGCCCGAATCCGCGCCGGAAACGATAATGTATTCTCCGTTTTCACCTGTTGTAACGCTTTTAACCCCGGATATGGCGCGGATGTCTTCGGTCAATGCATTCGAAGGCGTGGCGGCGGTCATTTTAATCGTGTCCTCGTGTTGGATCCGCCCCACCAATTGCTCGAGGGTGCCGTCGGCAATGACACGTCCCGCGTCCATGATCGAAATGCGGTTGCATATCGCTTGCACTTCCTCCATGTAGTGGGAGGTGTAGATGACCGTCGTCCCTTCGCTTGCGATTTTCTTCACCGATTCCAGGATGTGGTTGCGGGACTGCGGGTCGATGCCGACGGTGGGTTCGTCCATGATCAGCAGCTTCGGGCGGTGCACCAGCGCGCACCCGATGTTAAGCCTGCGCTGCATCCCGCCGGAAAATTTCTTCGGCTTCTTCTTCGCGTGTTCGGTCAAGCCGACGAAATCAAGCACGCGGTTGACGTTCGATTCCAGCTCCGCGCTCCTAAGCCCGTAAAGCCGTCCGAAGTACCGCAAGTTCTCCCGCGCGGACAATTCGCCGAAAACCGTGATTTCCTGCGTGACGATGCCCATCATGCGCTTTGCGTTGACGTTGTTAACCCCCTGGCCCTGCCCGAAAACCTCGATAATCCCGCTGTCCGCGCCGATCAAACCGCACAAAACCCGTATCGCCGTGGTTTTGCCCGCGCCGTTGGGCCCGAGCAAACCCAGGATTTCACCTTCGGCCACGTTTAAGTCCAAATGGTCGAGCGCCATCAGGCCGCCGTAGCGTTTCACTACGTCCTTCATCACCGCAAGCATATAAAAACCGCCCTTCGTTAATTGCATTTATTGTTCTCACACACGAAAACAATTATGCCGCCGGGCGGTTTGTTTGAAAAGTGACATTTGTAATGGTTATTTTAATATTTCAAACCCGTACCTGTCCGTCCCTGAAAATAACGAACTTCGTCGAGGTCAACGCCTTCAACCCCATCGGGCCGCGGGCGTTCCCCCAGGTGCAAACGGTCGGCCAAACGTTGGCGGCTCATAATATTGTTCCCGTTTTTATCGTCCGTCCACGCAGGTAGTCCCCCGCGGGCATCCGTTTGGCGTTGGGGCCTTGCAGTTCCGTGAGTAATAATGCGCCGTCCCCGCAAAGTACCGTCAATCCCCGGTTATCCGCGGAAAAGATCGTTCCCGGCTTCCGATTATTAATTTTGGTGGAATCCCCCGAAATTAATGACCGTTCCGCCCGCCATATTTTTAAGGAGTTTTGTTCATACATCGTATAAGCCCCCGGCCACGGGTCGAACGCGCGGATTCGGTTAATAATTTGGGAAGCGGATTGGTTCCAATCAATCAAGCCGTCGGTTTTGCCGATCATCGGCGCATACGAAGCGAGGGAATCATCCTGTTTGATTCGTAAAGCCGTATTACTTTCGACCGCCGCCAAAGCCTCGATAATCGTTTCCCCGCCCAACGCCGCCATGCGGTCATGCACACTCGGGAAATGCTCGTCCGGCGCAATGGCCATGGATTTTTGCAAGATCATATCGCCCGTGTCTATACCTTCGTCCATGTGCATGATGGTGATGCCGGTTACGGCTTCGCCGTTTAATATCGCCGCGTGGATGGGCGACGCCCCGCGGTACTTGGGCAACAGCGAAGCGTGGATGTTAACGCAGCCCAAACGGGGCATTTCCAATACCGCTTTCGGCAGCATCAAGCCGTACGCCGCCACAATAAAAATATCCGCGCCGAGGGATTTCAATCGGTCGCGGACTTCCCGCGGGGAATGATGGCGAAAACATGTACCCGCATCGCCCGCATCCGCTTCAAAACAGGGGATATCGTCTTTATTCTTTTTCTTAATAAACAACGTTTCGGGTTGCAAAACTTCGACGCCCGCCGCCAACGCCGCTTCCTTCACGGGGGAAAACACGATTTTATTCCCGCGCCCCGCGGGGCGGTCGGGCTGGGTAAGTACAGCCGCGACATCATGCAATTTTAACAACGCAACCAACGCAGGCACGGCAAACGCGGGCGTACCCATAAAAACTACCTTCATCGACGCAGCCGCCTTTCCCTGCGGTTTCGGCGCAGCTTGCGGCGTTCTTCGGCTTGCTCGTTAGTGATGAACTGCACGTTGGTGGCGTTGTCGAGGAACAAAACACCGTTTAAATGGTCGATTTCGTGGCAGAAAGCCGACGCCACGAAGTCGTCAACCGTAACGGTAACTTCTTCGCCGTGGCGGTTGAGCGCGCGTACGGTTACTTTGAAGGGACGCTCAATGTCGCCGCATTTACCCGGCACGGACAGGCAAGCCTCGTTGCACACCTGCGAGCCGTCGGACGCCAATATTTCGGGGTTAATCAATTCATATAATTCCTCGTCGAATTCCACCACCACAATACGCCTAAGTACGCCCACTTGCGGGGCCGCCAACCCGACGGCATCCTTCGCGCGCAGGGTTTCCAGCATGTCATCGAGCAATTCGTGCATGGCGGGGGTGATGTCGGCTACGGGGCGGGCTTTTTTGGTCAATATCTCGTCGCCGTTTATCCGGACTTGTCTGATTGCCATTTTCTTTATTCACTCCAGGTCTATTCCAATATAGCCGGGTTAAGCGACAAATGCACCGCTATGTTCGGCAACGGGTCGTTTTCCCGCAATTTCCTGATACAATATAACACAAATTGCTTCAAAGGTTCTTCTTCCGCGCATTTTACGAGTAATTTCCAACGGAATTGCTGTTTTACCTTGGAAACGAACGCGGGCGAAACACCCATCAGTTCAAACAATCCCTTTTTATTACAATACGCCATGATGGCTTGCAGCTTATGCAAAGCCGCGATAACTTCCTTTTCGACAGGGCCGGAAAGCATGACCGAAAAGATATGCGTAAACGGCGGATACCCCATTGTACGGCGCAAAGCGATTTCGTGCGCGTAGAAGGCTTCGTAGTTCCCCTCCCGCGCGAATTGCAAGGCGTAATGTTCGGGGTTGTACGTTTGCAAAAAGACGCGCCCCGCGTAATCGCTCCTGCCCGCGCGCCCTGCCACTTGCGTCAATAGTTGGAACGTATGCTCCCCCGCGCGGAAATCCCCCGAAAACAACGACAAGTCCGCCGCGATAACCCCCACCAACGTAACCTGCGGAAAGTCCAAACCCTTCGCCACCATTTGCGTGCCGATCAACACCTGCGCCGCGCCGCGCCGGAACGCCGACAAAATCTCCGCGTGGCCGTGTTTGCCGCGCGTGGTATCCATGTCCATCCTCAGCGTGGCTGTATGGGGGAAAAGCCGCGCCACTTCCGTTTCCACTTGCTGCGTACCCACGCCGAAACGCCGCAGATGCACCGAAGCGCACGACGGGCATTTTTCGGGCAGCGGCAACCCCCGCCCGCAGTAATGGCACAAAAGCGACCCCGTATCCGCATGGTATGTATGGTTGACGCGGCATTGGTCGCAGGACAGCACATCCCCGCAATGCCTGCACGACACGAACGTGGAATAACCCCGGCGGTTAAGGAACAGGATCGCCTGCCGTCCGGCGGCCAATACCTCCTTCAATGCGTCGGTGAAATCCTTCGAAAATAACGACGTATTCCCCCGCGTAAATTCCCTGCGCATGTCAATGATATGTACATCGGGGAAGGTGAGGTTAATCCGATGCGGCAGCCGTAACAATGAATAAAAAACGCGGGAGTCGAAGGGGGGTGTATGTCTCCTTTCGCGGGGGGGTTGGTTCCAATGCTCCGGCGGTTTTGGTTCCGCCGCTCTTAAATACGATTCCATCGAAGGGGTCGCGCTCCCCAGCACCACAGCCGCGCCCGTCAATTCCGCCCGTTTAACCGCCACTTCCCGTGCGTCGTATTTGGGCGACGTTTCGGAATGGTAGGTATGTTCATGTTCCTCGTCAATCACGATCAGGCCCAACCGCGTGAAAGGCATAAATACCGCCGACCGCGGGCCGATCACCAGCGAAATCTCCCCGTCCAGCGCCCGCTTCCATATGACGAAGCGTTCCCCCGCGGTTAATCGGCTGTGCGTCACCGCTACCGCGTCCCCGAAGCGCGCGGTAAATATATCCACCGTTTGCGGGGTTAAGGCGATTTCCGGCACCAATACGATGGCTTGTTTCCCCTGCGCCAATACATGCGAAATGGTATGGAGGTACACCTCGGTTTTGCCGCTGCCCGTGACGCCGTGCAGCAGGTAAACGGAGGAAATCTCAGAATTCACCGCTTGATCAAAACTGCCGATCAATTCATTAACCGCGGAACGCTGGTCATCCGTGAGGGTAACTTCGGCACAATTTGTTCCGAAGTTCGGTTTTGTCTTTTTAGTACGCGTGCCGGGGAAAGCCTTGCCCGCCTTCGCCGAAGGCGAAACGCACCGTATGCACGATATCAACGTGGTGTAATATTTATCCCGCATCCATTGCGCCAGCGCCAGCACTTCGGGCGCCAGTACGCAAAAGGTGTCCGGCAGCGCGGAAATCTCCTTCAATAAAAAAGAAGCGTTTTCGGATTGCAAGCCGTCCGCTTCTTCGATTAATTCGATGATATACCCCGTCGTGGGTTTATTGCCTTTGCCGAAGGGTACGACGCAACGCATCCCCGCTTGCACGTCCATGCCCGCGGGGATTTTGTAATGAAACAGCCTGTCCAATTCGCCGTGCAGCGTATCGATGCACACGGCGGCATACGCGGGGCTCATGTGGCGGAGTAGTCGCCCTCTTCGTCCTCATCGGCTTCGCCTTCCACGTCCGCGTACATGTCGAAATCGTCCTTTTCCGCGGGCAGGTCGTTGTCCGCGTACCGTTCCATGTAGCCGTCATCTTCCTCGTAGAGGTCGTATTTTTCCGTTTCGTAGTTGTCCTTAAGCTCCTCGCGCAAGTCGTCCTTCGATACGGCGGTGATATTGCGCATCTTATATTGGTCCTTAAGCATCCGTTCGTACGTGCCATTCAGGATTTCGTCCTGCACGGTAAGGAGCAGCTTGCCTTCGATCATTTCCTTTACGGCGATCGAAACCGCGCGGTCGGTCGGCGCGTAGGTGAGGGGATGCGCCCCGTCGATGATCTGCCGCGCGCGCTTGGCCGCCGCCAATACGATGGTGTAACGGCTGGTGATCTTTGAGCTGGACGCTTCGTTGGTGTTGATGGTTTCCATGAGTTCGGAATAGGACGGTCTTAACATTTTACTGCTCCTTTTTTATATGAAGAATTGGTTGATCTGTGATTGGCAGCGGCGCGGGCGCAAGCGTTCCGCGTCCACGATGGCGTCGATCTTGGCTACGGCGCACCCTACTTCGTCATTAATGACCAAATAATCGTACGCGCTGATCAAGGGAACTTCTTCCGACGCCCTTTTCAATCGGGCGTCGATGGTTACGGCGTCTTCGGTGGCGCGGGCGTTTAGGCGGCGCGACAATTCATCCATGGTAGGCGGCATGAGGAAGATCAAAACGGCGTCGGGGAACTTTCCTTTTACTTGGAGCGCGCCGTTTATCTCGATTTCCAGCACGACGACCTTACCTTCGGCGATTTGCTGTTCCACATACCGCCGCGGCGTGCCGTAGTTGTGCCCGACGAACAAGGCGTGTTCCAGCAGTTCACCGGTTTGCCGCATCCGCGTAAATTCCTCGGGCGTGGTGAAGAAATAATCGCGTCCATCATCCTCGCCCTCGCGCGGGGGGCGCGTCGTGACGGAAATTGAGCGGGCGTAACCCTTGGCGGCGTCCAACCGCTTAACGACCGTTCCCTTGCCCGAGCCGGACGGCCCGGAGATGATGACCAATAACCCCTCCATATCGGCGTTGTCGGGGCTAGTCGTTTGACTCGCCGATGGGTTCGCCGGGCGGGTCGAAACGGTTTGCGATGGTTTCCGGCTGCAACGCGCTCAGCACCAGATGGCTGGAGTCGGTGAAAATAACGGCGCGTGTCTTACGCCCCTGCGTCGCGTCGATGAGCATTTGCTTCTCACGCGCTTCGGTGATGGCCCGTTTGACCGGCAGCGAATCGTTGCCTACGATGGCGACCACCCGTTCGGCGGGTACGGTATTGCCGAACCCTACGTTGATCAATTTGAAATGCATGGTTAACCCCCCTTGGTTATTCGATATTCTGCACCTGCTCACGTATTTTTTCGATTTCGCTTTTGAGCTCCACAACCCATTTCGCCAGTTGCTGGTCGGTGGATTTGGAGCCGATGGTGTTGACCTCGCGGTTTAATTCCTGTACGAGGAAATCCAACTTGCGCCCGATGGGTTCGCTTTCTTCCAGGATATCGTCAAATTGCGAAAGGTGGCTGGCCAAGCGTGTCAGTTCCTCGTCGATGGAGCTGCGGTCGGCGAGCAACGCGATTTCGGTGAGGAAACGTGATTCCGCGATTTCTGTGGGTGCGTTGGATTCCTGTAATTTTTCCACCAATTCTGTAAGCCGTTCGCGCAGTTTTTCCGCGTGCTCGGCAACGGCAACGGGCGCGCGTTCGGTGATGAGGGCGGCGAGTTCCCGCACGCGTCCGCGTTTTTCGCGCATGTCGGCGGCAAGGGCCTCCCCTTCGGCTTGCCGCATAGCGTTGAAGCGGGTAAGCGCTTCTTCCAACGCGCCGGACAGGGCCTCCCAAAATTCGTTTTGCGCCTCTCCGTTACTGTAGGCGGATTCGAATTTTTCAAAGGTCACCACGTCGGGGTTGCGGGCGAGGAGCCCCAAACCGGGGTTGGTTTCGTTGGAGGGGAAAAGCGTAATCTGCCAATTATACCGGTCGCAGATTTCCTTCAACGCGTGTACGTACGCATCCGCGAACGCCCAATTCACCTTCGCCTGTATATCCCTTTGCGTGTAGCTGTCAAACCCGACCCACACATCCACTTTTCCGCGGGCGATCTGCGAAGCGAGGCGTTTGCGTACCCTGTCCTCGAAGGCGTTTAAAAACCGGGGCAAACGAATGTTAAAATCCCCGTAACGGTGGTTGACCGATTTGATCTCAACCTTAAAGCGGCGATCGTACCGCAGACATTCCCCGCGGCCGAAACCCGTCATACTCTTTGGCATGTTTCACACCTCATCTATCCATGGTCCCGCCATACATCGGTAAGCGTAACCTATGTGAACCTTTAATACCGTCCCCGCGGCATGGAACGCCAGCGTCCGTAGCTCCTTGCCCTGCGGCTGACCGTAATGGCAATCACCATACATACGATCCCAAACAGCCAACCCACCGAGCCGAACCAATAAGGCAACGCCCCGCGGGAAAACAACGCCCCGAAAAAGCGGGCGATAAAAAAATCCATATCCGTGTCAAATGTACGCTCCAAAACCCCGTGCGCGGCGTACAAGTTGGTGGTATACACCGTTTCGCCGTTGATGCGGTACGATACGAGCCCCACGATTTCCCCTTCCTCTATACCGCCGAGCGGGATGCGCAGCAGGATACCTTCATCGGTATCCGGCTCGCGTTCCTCGGGCGGTACGAGCAACAAGGCATCATATGTAACGATGCGCTCCAGGGAAGCGATTTCGTCGATGCTCAGTAACGTGTTGTATGAACCGCGGGAGGTGACCGTCAAAATACCGTCATCCTCCAACCGCGGGTTATCCAACCGTACGGTGTGCGAAACCTCGCCGCCGGAAACATCGCGGAAGGCGAAGTTGGCAAAGCCGTAATCCAGCAAGCGGCGGGTGTCCTGCCATCGGCCGGGGCTGGCGGAGTCGAACACGATCGTGATCAATCCCAAGCCGTTGTTATATGCCGACGCGGCAAAACATTCCCCCGCGGGGGTGGTGTAGCCCGTACGCATCCCCGTCACAAAGGGGTGGCCGTGTGGGGCGTCGGGCAGCATTTGGTTGGTGTTGGTCCAGTTAAAATGCTGGACGAACGCGCCCTCGGGTTCGCGGCCTTCCAACCCGTCGCCCTCGAAGGTACGCATCCCCACGATTTGCGCCAGCAACGGCACGTCCATAAAAGCGCGCGCGATCAAGGCAAGGTCATACGCCGTGGTAAAGTGACGCGTATCGTGCAGGCCGTAGGGGTTGGTAAATCGCGAATCCAATACGCCCAGCTCCCGCGCTTTTTCGTTCATCATTGCGGCGAATACGCCTTTGGCTTCGTCAACATAATGCAGGTTAAACCGCCCGTTACGCATTTGTACGGCGTTGAGCGCGAGCACGCGCGCGGATTCGTTCGCGCTGCGGATGAGCAGGGACTTTAGCAGCATCCTTACGGTGATATGCTCGCCTTCCTGGTGTACGCCCGTGTTGTAACCCAAGGGCATATTGCGGATTTCCGGCCCCACGACCAATACGTCATCGGGGTCGAGGATATCCAACACCACCAGCGCGGTAAGCAACTTGGTCATGCTGGCGGGGTACATACGCCTGTGCATGTTGCGTTCGTACAGCACGCGCCCCGTGGTTTGCTCCACCAAAATCGCGGCTTCGGTTTGCAATGTAAGCGGCGGGACAATCGACCCCGTTAAAAATAAAATCATAACAAGGGCAAAAATACCCGAATATATCCAGCGCATAGTACGAGTATACCAAATAAACTTAACGTTGTGCAAATGAAATCGTGCTTTTACGCCAATGTTTCGGCGAACTGCGCCCGTTTATGCTGGCGGCAATTCGTTTGGGAAAAATAAACGCAGCTTCGGCAGTCACCCTCGGGGTTATTGTGGTGCAAATCCCGCGCGGCTTGCGCGGGCTTAAACTTTTTGCATGATTCCATAAATCCGTCTCCTTTATGGTATGTTTTATGTAAAGTATTCCCTGTTTCGTATATCTTAATGCTATAATGGACAGGATCACCTTTATTTTAAATCCCACGGAGGAATCCCCATGCGCGACTTCTTCAGCCTGGAAGGCCCGTTCAATAAATACGGCGGCATGATCGCCGATATGGTATTGGTCAGTTTGATGTGGCTGTTGTTCTGTCTGCCGATCGTTACCATCGGCGCGTCAACCACGGCCATGTTCTACGTAACCACGCGGCGCATCGCCGAACGCGAAGGGTACATCACCTCCGACTTTTGGACCGCTTTTAAAGCTAACATTAGAAAAGCCACGATTATGTGGATGATCATCCTCGTGGCGTTAATCCTTTTATTAATGAACGTCCTGCTCCTAACCAACGATGAAGTCGAACTGGCGGGCGGCATCTTCGGTATAGTATTGCCCGCGCAGTTGGTGTTCCTGTTCGTCATCGCTATCATGAGCGTGTACATCTATCCCTTGATGGCGCGGTTCGACATGGGGCTGGTGCAGGTGGTTAAGAGCGCGTTCTATATGTCCGTGCGGCACTTCCTCACGTCCGTATCCTGTGTGGTGATGGCGGTCGCGGCGTTCCTTTTGTTTTTCCGTTTCCCGCCGTTGATCCTGGTCGCGCCCGGGCTGTACGCGTGGCTGTCCTCGTACATGATCATGAAGGTCTTTAAGAAGTACCGCCCCGAAATGGACCGCGACCCCTCGGCGGAAATCGCCGAAATCGAAGCGAAAAAAGCCGAGGAACGCTGGAAGCGGGAAAGGGAAACCCCCGCGCCGACAAACACGGGGGAATCGGAAGAGGACGATATCATCGACGCGGAGGAACCGGAAAACACGGTATAAGCGACGCGGAGGAACCGGAAAACACGGTATAAGCGACACGGAGGAATCGGAAAACACGGTATAAACGATACGGAGGTTGGAGGGGGGTAACTTGTCCCCCATTGGGGGACAAGTTAAAAGTTGCTAATTAGTTGTCTGACTTTATCCATACATTCGGCGGCCTCGCGTAGCTTGGCCGCTATTTTTATGCGGCTTTCTTTATTTTGCAACGCTTCGAGTGTAACGTTAAACCCGCCGCCGAGGGCTTCGAGGTCGTTGCCGTTGTCGTTGTTCCATATATCGGCGGTGCGTTTATAGAGTTTACCTACTTCCTCCAAGTAAGCCATGTCGGGGTTAAGTTCCCGCGCCTTTTGCAGGAAGCCGTGGCAGCAACTCCCGTTGGTAGCCATTTGACAAATGAAATTCGTGTACATCCCCCAGTCGTCAAAGGTTTTGGATGTGATGCCTTCGAACCAGCCGTTTTCGACGGTGTTTGCCCATTCGCGGAAGGCTTCCGCCCCGAAGAAAAAAGTATCGGTTTGCTTGGTTAAAATGGCAGGCAGGCGTTCGATCGCTTCACGGTAAAGTTGAGCAAGGGGGAAAATTTGCGTCTTTTCGCCCACGAAAATCCATCCGCTGTTTTTACCCGTGGAGTTCGGGCTGTCGTTGCCGTTTAGCACCGCGTCCTCGAAGGTGATCCGTTCGGGCTCATTGCTGTTGCCGGAAATGTACAGCAAGGTTTTGCCGTGTTCCTCGTAGCCTACATATACGCCGGAAACCTTCGGCGTACCCTGGCCCCAACTTATCACCGGCAAACCTTTATCGATATAGCTGATCAAGGTTTGCAAATACATCGTTTTATTTTTATTCAAGTTTATGCCCGTTACGAAGGTTGCGGCATAACCGCATAACGCGAATAAACGCTCCGCGAAAGCGGTGTCTCCGTCATGGAAAAAGGTCGAGCTGTACGCCTCGCCGCCGAAATGTTTGCCGCGGGGGTAGACTTGCGTAAACTTGTCGCCGCTGATACCCGCGAAGAACCAATAATCGTAATCCGGTTCGTTTAAACACTCCATCACGTATTTGGCGCAGCCGTTGAGCCAGTAGTTTTCACCGTATTCGTCGGTGACGAGGCGGTGGATGATAGGGATGATATTATTGCTTTGTTTGGTTACCATGGTTAACGCTCCTTTTATGATTTGGGTTTTGGGTTGTTGGAGTTGGGAGATTCGGATATTACGGAAGTATTTTTTTCGCCCGCCGTCCGAGCCGATGACGATGGGTTTAGCGTCTTCGCGGGATAAATCGAGCTTCATGTAGGGAAAGTTTTCACCGCAGTAACGCACCTCGCCGTTAATTACGCAAGCCAAATGCCCGGTTCCCACAATCCACGTCAATTTGTTCCATTCATTGGGTCTAATGCCACCGCGCTTGGGATAGTCGAACGTATCGCCGAAAATCGGCTGATGGAATACGATCGCTTCCTTGGTTAATTGCGGGTCGGTGTTGCCGCCCATGTTGATGCCGAACATAGTACGGTTATGGTTTTGATCGTGGTGGCCATGATACAAGCGGATACTCCCTTCCGTCGTGCCGTGCCCGAAGCGGCGGTCGTCCTCCTCAACACGAAATTCCATATCCACACGGAAGGGGAGCTTGACGGATACGTCCGTGGACAATACACGCGTGGAGATCCAACCCGTATATTCGATTACGCCGTTCTCCGATACGGCGTAATGCGGGTGATTGATCGGGATCAGCTTATCCGGCGCAACGTACACCGTCCATAAATTGGGGTTTTGCTTTTCGATTTCCCCGATGGTTATGGGGGTGACTTCATCGGGCTTGCCGTAAAGGGAGGGATTCGGAAGCCTTTTTTTGATGGGAACGAACAAGGAAAGCAAAGAGCGTTGCTCGTCGGGGGAGAGCAGGTTTTCGATCAAGGCTTCGTGGCGGAGCGCGCCGTCGTGGGTGTAATCGATTTCGTAGTAGGGGTTATCGTCGAAGTAGGCCAGCAAGGCGCGGAAGGATTCGTGCAAATCTTCATCCAAATAAACATCCGCCGAAGCGTACAACCCACCCGGGAATTGATATTCCGCATAGATATCGCCTCCGTTAAAATCCTCCGGTATTTTTTGGATCATCACTTCTCCCGCCGTTGAATGGAATTCAAAACGTTCGTGTGCGCCCGCTGCCCCCAAAAATGGCTTGCCTTGGAGAATCGGATGGGATTGTACCCAGCACCAAAAACCTTCGGCGTCGGTTTTTTCGGGATTATCCTTCAAATACGAAGAAAGCATCCGCATTTGCGGTAATTGGCGTATGGACGGGGACAACGGCTTCGCCAGCTTGCTTGAAATCGCCGTCAATTCGCCGTAACGCACGAATTTTTTTTCCATCCCTTCATATAAGATAGGCAACGCGGAAATTTTTTTTATGCCTTTATCCAGCATGGTTTGCAAGAAATCATTGACTACTTGCCGCAGCTCCCCCAACGCGTTGGCTTCCTTGTCGATAGCTTCGATCCGTGCTGTAAACACCTCCACCACGATGCTCATGTCCTCGCTTTCGTAGATGCGGATAATATCCTTGATGGGGATAAGCATCTTACGCAGGACGATGATTTGTTTGAGCCGTTCGATATTGGCGGGGTCGTAATGGCGGTACTTATCGTCGCTTGCGCGCACGCTTTCCACCAAGCCGACTTGTTCATAATAACGCAAGCTGCGCGAGGTCAATCCCAATTGACCGCAAAGGTCGGTAATTTTGATTAAATCCATTTAAACCTCCATTTATAGATTTCGGTAAGCGGGCCCGCCCTTCGATAAAACCATCGTATCACTTGACCGTGCGTCAATGTCAAGTATGGGATAACACTTGCATACAATGATGTAATGGAGGTGCGATATGGTATATACGCGGTTTTTTATACCCCTGGCAAGCGAGGCCGCGGGTTACGAATTCAAAGGAAGAAAGCCCGCCGGGCGCTGTGTGCTGGAGGAACAGGGCGGCATGGCGAAGCTCACGCTAAACGCGCAGGACCTGCGGCCGGAAACGCGTTACGCCGTGTTTTTGCTTTTCGCCGATGGCGGGCGGTACGCGGGGATAAACGCGGGGCCGTTGCCCGTGGACGCCAAAGGCAAGGCGGAAATCCGCCGGAACATAGAAAAGACACAATTGTTGGGATACGCATTGCAAGAAGTGCTTGCGGTCGCGGTCATGCCCGCGGGAACCGCAAAAACAGAAGCCCCGTTGTGCGGGTACCGGGGCGAGGCGGTAGCATGGAAGAACGGATTCTATGAAAAAACAGCGGTTGTAAAAAAAGCCGCAAAAGAAATCCCGAAGGAATTACTTCCGCCGGAGCTCCCGCCGATGCCGCCGCCGAAGCAAGAGTCGAAACCGGAAGCGAAACCGGAAGCGAAACCGGAAGCAAAATCGGAACCGGAAACAAAATTGGAATTGAAACCGGAATTGGAATCGGAACTGAAATCGGAATCGGAACCGGAATCGAAATTGGAATTAAAATTGGAATTGAAGCCGGAACTGGAACCTCTTCCGATAATTGAAGAACCCCTTCCGATAATCAACGAATCTCCCACGGTTATTAAGGAACCCGCACACGAATTGCCGCCCGAACCATCCGCACCGCCGGAAGAAGAAGCTATATCCACGGAATCGGTCTTATCCGAGGAGGAAAAGGAAGTCCTGTCGGAGTTGTTCCCGCCCACCCGCTTTAACGCCCCCATCGATTTATCGGCGCTGCGTTCCATTTCGCCCTTCATCGGCGGGAGCAACGCGGGTATTAAATGGGCACGCTTCACGTTAAACGACAAGCTCATCGTGCTGGACGACAAGCCCGATTTGTTCAGCGAAGCTTTTATCCTCGCTTCCTATGAGGTGTATGCGCATTTTATCCTGGGTGAGGTATCGGATACGGAAACACCGGAATATGTCATCGGCGTACCCGACCGTTACAGCGACGCGCATAAAGCGCAAGCGGAAAAATTGGGCTTCAGCGAATTCAAATGCTACGAGGACATCGAACCCGCCGAGGACGAATTCGGATATTGGCTGATGTTCGTGGGATAAAATCATAACAACAAAAAGACGAGGACCGGTATCATCGTGCCGATCCTCGTTTTTGATTGTACTTACTAACAGCTATTTTGCTACCGTAATGCTTGTTCCCGTAATGGCGATTGCGCCGTCGCTGTGGAAAACTTGCCCATAGTTGGGAAATCCGCCGGTGATGGTGCTGCCGCCAATGGCCAGGTTACCCTGTGCCCATATGATATTTCCGCTCTGTGCGAACGCGGCTTCGATGGCAACGTTCCGGATAGCAAGGTTACCCCTTACGTTGATCGCGTTGGTACTCCACTCACCATTGAAACTTACGGTTATGCTGCCGCCATTTATGGCTGCGTCGCCTCCCGCCGTAAGTTGGACATCAAATTCCCAATGGCCGTTTCCGCGATATTCCCAATTCCCGCGATCCATACCGACATCAATCGCATGACCGGTATGCCCTTCGTTTGTCCACGTACCCGCTATTTCCGTATTGTTGGAAGTTAATCCCCCAAATGCGGCAACGAGGCTTCCGGGCCCTGCAAACGTTCCCTGTACGGATGATTCGTTTAAAGTGACGGTGCCTTCGTTAAACATAACGGGTGCGTCGTTAATCCATGTGTATCCGCCTGCCCTAATGACATCGTTACCATGATGTTCGTTATTATATACGGCGTTAACCTCGCTGTTTTCGATCAGAACGTCGCCGTATGCGTTAACAACGCTGCCGTGATTGTTAAATACGGCGGTTATCGAACTGTTGGTGATCACAGCGTCGCCAACGGTTACGCTAAGGAACGTATGTGTATCCCAATCCCAATCTTGGCGACCGGCATAGATAACGTTCCCGCCATGTTCTTCTTCATGGAAAAAGGTTACGTCGATTACGCTGTCGGTAACAACAACGCCTTCGCCGCCGATCAACAAAGTACCCCCGTATCCGATGGCCGCGGTAATTTGGACATTACTTATTTCAAGCAAGCCTTCCGTATTAAAAATGTCGCCGAAGCCGTTGAAGTCAACATTAAATTCGCCGCCGGTTACGGTAATTCCGCCGTCAACCCATTCGTCATCCACATGGATTCCGCTCCTGGCAAACTGTCCGCTATGGGGACCCCATTCGTGATATCCCAACGCGTATTCGGCTGTAAATACGCCGCCGTTGATTACCGTTTTTCCGGACGAAAGCAACATTTCTCCGAATCCCATGCCGAAATAGCCGTTAAGCGTTCCGTTGTTTACGGTAATTGAGCTAAAGACAGGTTCATCGTCGTCGGAATGTCCGCCGGCTTGGATCAACGCCCCGCCATCCGCAAAGCTGCCCGACAACGTTCCGCTGTTAATTTCGATATCGCCGCGGGCTTGGATTAAACGGCCGCCTCCTACTACATCCATGTTGAGCGTGCCGCCGTTAACCACAATGTCACCGGCTGTGTCGATCACAAGGTTCCAATTCCATTCATAAACGGCGTCGCGGTTTGCGGTTAAGGTGCCGCCGTTGACGGTGATTACCGCGTCTTCGCTGTACTGTTGGATAATGGGCCCGAATATATTTAACGCTAAAATGTCGGCGTTCGCGCCGATAACCAAGTTTCCGCCGATTTCGAACGGGACTTCCGCGTCAACGACGATATGTTCGTAGGCATATTCCGCTGTCGCTTCGGCTGCTTCGGCGGCGGTTGCCGCTTCGGCCAATACTTTTTCGAATTCCGCCAATAATGCTTCGAGTTCATCCAATAATGCTTCGAGTTCGGTTAAATCATCAAGTTCATCCAAGGCTTCTTCAAGCTCGGCTACCGCGTCTTCGAGCGCATCCAAGGCTTCTTCAAGTTCGGTTATCGTGTCTTCAAGCACAGCCAAGGCTTCCGCCGCTTGTGCCGCTGCTTCCGCTCTTACTTCCGCATAAACATCTGTCGCAAGACGCGTATAATAGTCGATGGCTATTTCTTCATTGTTAATGTGCAAAAGACCCCAATGGAAATCATCGTGTAAGTCTATTGTCTGATAGGTCGCGTCCCATACCAGCGTAACGCCGACAGGGATGGAAAAACTGATGCCCCCATAAACATTCGTTTTCGCGCCTGTAATAGTAAGGGTACCGCCGGACGCGGCCATTTCTTCCAACGCCGATTGGATGGCGTTGTTGATTTCTCCCAAGGTTTGCCCCTGCGTGATGGTCAATGTCCGCGCGTTCGTAGCCGACGCGCTTGCGGTGAAGGGTACGATGCTTAACGTCAAAGCAACAACAAGTACCCACGACAAGATTTTTGAAAACTTCTTCATGCGCTTGCTTCCTCCCATGCCTTCTCTTAGATTTATGTAAGGGCGATACGCCCTCCATTTTTTTATCATATAATAATAATACATTTTATACAATAGCGAAGTGCAACGGATGGATAAAAATTACGTTATTTAATAGTCATTATCAACCATAGAAACTTGACATACACGTAATATACGTATAAATTAATTTTTGAGGTGAAAAAATTGACGGGTGTTGAAATGATCAAGAAACTCAAACGATTAAACATTCACCATATAAAAATAAAAAGCAGTCATTACCATTACCATGAAAAGGGTAGGGTGTTCCAAGTCCCCCACCACCATAAAGAACTTGGCAAAGGGTTGGAAAGCGCGATCCTCAAAGCAGCGGGTTTGAAAGGAGAAAGCATATGAAATCAAAACAATATGTATATCCGGCGAAATTTATTAACGAGGACAACGGTACAATATCCGTATATTTCCCCGATTTGGAAGGTTGTCATACGTACGATGATACGATTGAAGGCGCGTCATTAATGGCAAAGGATGCGTTGGAGGGTTATATAGAAACGATTCTTGAAATGGAAAAGGAATTGCCAAAACCGTCAAAAATCCAAACGATTAAATCAGATGACGGTTTTGTTATGATGGTGGTCGCCGATGTGTTAAATATGCCCGCGGAAAATAAATCCGTAAAAAAGACGCTGAGTATTCCAAAATGGCTGGATAGAGAAGCCACCAAAGCGCATCTGAATTTTTCGGGCATCTTGCGGAATGCACTTATCGAACATTTAAAAATCGGTTAGCCATACGGATAAAAGCTAAGAAAATCGACGAACCGGAGTGATGACATGCGCGCGCGGAAAAAGAAATGGGCTCCGTCGGAGCTGGCGGAAAACCCGATGATCATACGGAACGAAGCGGGGCAGCCGATAAACCTGCGTTCGTATTTTAATAACAGCGCGCCTATCCATATGGAGATCGGCTGCGGCAAAGGGCGTTTTATTACCGAATCTGCCCGCCGTAATCCGCACATCAATCACATAGCCATCGAAAGGGAGCCCGCAATCCTGGCCGCGGCTGCGCGCGCGGGCGTAAAGGCCGCGCTGGATGCCGAAGCCAACGCGGGGGAAGCTGTTTCGTTGGCTTTTTTATTGCTGGACGTTAACGAACTGGCCGAGCGGTTAACCCCCGGCGAAATCTCCCGCTTGTACATCAACTTTTGCGACCCATGGCCGCGCAAGAAAAAGTGGGCCAAGCGGCGCCTGACCCACGAAGGCTTTTTACGGATATATGAAAGGCTCGCCATCCCCGAAATTCACTTCAAGACCGATAACCGCCTGCTGTTCGAGTTCTCGATCGAAAGCCTGAGCCAAGCGGGTTGGCGGATGCGTAACGTATCGCTCGACCTGCACGCCCACATGCCCGAGGATAATATCGTAACCGAATACGAGGAAAAGTTTTCCGTTTTTGGCCCCATCTATCGGCTGGAAGCATCCCCGCCCTCCATGCATACAATATAACGATAAATCCTTTACCCCATATCCCGAACAAAAAAAGGGAGGTTTCCATGCTCCGTTACAAAATACGCATCCGTAACCGGTTGCTTCAATTCCTATACAAGCCCGTAAAAAGCAAACCGCGCTTTATCAGCGCGGAATGTTTGTCGTTCCTGGACGATTTGGATAAACGTGTGGAAGAAAAGGTTACGCCCCTGTTGGAGAGCCTATTCGGTTGATTCGCAGCAGCCGTCGCAAGCGTACGCCATTTGGAGCGCGGCGATGACCGCTTGCTGCAGGATGCCCGTGGTTACGGGGTAATCGGTCTGCGGTTCAATATAAGCGGATTGGTAGCGCAGGATTTCCTCGGCCAAGTCGCGCATACGCGGCTCGAACAACGGGTAGAAAACCTGTGATATTTCCGCCAAGTCGGTCATGTAAATCGATAGTATGTCATTTTCCGAAACGGTTACGCGTACCTGTACGGGTTCGTCGTTAAGGATAATCGTGGCCGCGTATACGCCGGGTATGTACCGTGATTGGGTGGTGGGTCTGTGGGGTTCCTCATGCACATCGCTTGTGCCGCGCCCGCGGGGGATCAAAAAAACCAACAGCAGCACCAACAACACGATGCCCAACAATGCGAATATCCCCACCCGTATGATATCTTTTAGCTGTAGTACGAAAATTTTCGCGCCGCCCATAAAATTTCCTCCTAATTATCATTGCGGAATCCTTATCAAATGATATGACGGCGGCAACCGATTTATGCTTGCAAAGTAGGTGTACCGATGAAAAAGGTGATGATTTGCGCTTGTGTGTCCGTTATCGTTGTTATATTGGCGATTGCAATCTTTTTGTTTGTGCGCGAAGCACGTTATTCCCCCTCCGGTACAACCGAGCCCGACACCCCCGATACCGGGTTCCAAGCTCCGAGCTTTGATCCCCCGGTTTTTAATTCCGGATTCCAAATTCCGAACGCCGAATTCATCCCCCTTCCCGTCGATCCGCGCCACTTTCGGTCCCTGCATTTAACAACGTACCAATGTCCCTTTGATATCGAGCGTACCCTGTGGCACGACGCGTACCTTACGTTGGAAGGCGCGTTCGAAGAGGAGGGCGTACGACTGCGCGGGCGCGGCAATACTACATGGTGGCTCGGTGAGGATAAACGGCCCTTGCGTTTGCGTTTTAATGAACCCGTATTTTTATTGGGTTCGGACTACGCGGCGCGGGATTGGATATTGCTGTCCAATCATTTCGACTATTCGCTGCTGCGTAACTACGGCGCGCTTACCTTGTCCCGATTGTTGGGACTTGACGGGCGTATGGATTATTAGCCTACGGCGCGGCATGTGCACCTTTACGTAAACGGCGGATACATGGGCGTTTATTTATTGACCGATGAACGTGACGCGCATCCCTCCCGCGTGGATGTGACCCGCCATGCCGACCCCGCGAAAAGCGAATATTATTTGGAGCTGAACGGACGCGCGCCGTATGACGGGGTGTACGGCGACACGTATTTTACGGTATATAACAGGCACTACGATATCCGTTTCCCCGGGGGTAATCGGCGTACGGCGGCGCATACGGCCTACGCGCGGGATTATATCGGGCGCGTGAGCGAAGCCATCCGCTCAAGAAATTGGGAAGACGCGGTAAAATTGATCGACGTCGATTCGTTCGTCGATTTCTACATCGTGCAGGAATTGTTTAAGAATCCCGACGCGCACGCGTACAGCGTTTTTATGACCATACGGGGCGAAGGGGATACCCGAAGGCTGTATATGGGGCCAACCTGGGACTTCGATTTGGCGGCGGGCAACCGCGCCAGCCAACTTTCCCCGCACTATCTGTATGTAGGCACCGCTAATTATTGGTACAGGAATTTGATGGAAACGCCGGAATTCTTCGATGCCGCCGCGCTTAGGTGGAACGAAATTAAATCGGTCGAAATAGCCCAAATGGTCACGCTTTTACACGATACGGCCATGTATTACCGGTCGGATTTTGAACGGAATTTTGAACGGCACGATATTTTGGGTGTCCCGTTTTGGGCCACGCCCCCGCAAATGGCCGAAATCACCGATTTTATGGGGCAAGCGGAATATTTGATCGATTGGCTTAACACGCGGGTTGTGTGGTTGGATGATTTCTTTAACAAACGGACAGACCACGTCCCCTTGCAACGCTTAATGGAACAACGGGCAATCGAAAACGACGGGAATCTATTAATGTTCCCGCTGCATGGCGTAATGATGGTTGAAACGGAAGGCATTGCGGCGGCATTCGGTTTATCTATCGAATACGACCCGCAAACGCAAATGATCGTAATTTCGCGGGGGGAGCTTACCGTGACGCATCGGTTGTTCAGCGCGGAATACGCGGTGCAAGATGAAAACGGCCTCCGCGAAGGCCGCTTGGATGCGTCGTCGTTTACGGTCAATGAATATATCTTTATACCCATCGAACCGATTTTGGCGATATTCGATATCAATTTTTAGGCGGCAGTAAATCCCATGCGGGCTTGGGTTTTTCCTTACGGCCGAGGGGGGACTTTAACGGGGTGATTTGAATACCCGAGATAAAGTCGATGGTCCTTTCGCAATCGTCTTGCGCGTTTTCGATTTGCTCTGTAAATTCCCTTATTTCCTTTAACACGCCGCGCAAGACGGGGATGCCTTCTTCCCGTTGCAAATCGTATCGGCGTTCGACCGTAAGCAGGCGTTTCGTGAGGTTCTTTTTCCCCGCGAAAACGTTCGCCAACGCCGCGCCGCATACGATCAACGCAAACAATCCGATAAACCCGTTGCCCACGATCAAAAGAATTAAACCAACCAAACCGAAAAAACCGCCGATATACAAGCCGTACCGTTCGAAAACGGTGGGTTCGACTTGCCGCAGGGCGGCTTTTTTATCGTTTTCCATGGCGCGGTAATAATGGTCCAGCAGGGGGAATTCGTTTGTCCCGTCCGTTTCACAGGTAAACGCGCCGATATCGACCGCGATTTTGTCGGGTATCAAGGTGCCTTGCACAATGTCGCGGTATTCGTCAGCCAAAGCCGTACGGCCAAGGGCAACCGAAAGCGCGGATTCGCCTTGCAGGAACCGCGCGAGGGGAATATGGTTTTTTGCCCGCGTTATCGAATTCCGCGTGCGTTGCTCATCCCCCCCGTATTCGATGACGCGCTGTTCAAAAAGCAGTTGTTCGTACAGGGTGCGTTCCGCGTCGTCGTACGCGTTGATTAAATGTGCCAAAACCGTTTCAAGTCCGTTTGATTCGTCGTTTTGGTCGAAAATTTGGTTAAGGTAATCGAAAAACGTACGGTGGAGCATAGCCGTTTCCATCACGTTTTTTAATCGGAGCCAATGGGGGCTGTGTTTTTGCAAGAGAGGGTACGCGTCCGCGGGCAGGGACGGGCGCAACAGGATAAGCCGATCATGCCATCGGGGCGGGACGATTTTTATCCATCCGTCCAACCGCTCCGTTATCGCGCCTTCCGTATCCTCGCCGAGCTTGTCCGTTCGGTACGCGTCCAATAAAGTGAATACATCGTTACCCAAGCGGTCTATATCTTGGTGTGCCAGGTATCGGTCAAGCCATTGCGTTGCCGCGGTTTTGCGGTTGACCACTTGGCAAGCCAGGGCAAGGAACATCGACGTCTTATCGTTGTCCAAATGCAGGGCTGTTTCAAGCGAAGCGTAAGCCGCGTCGCGCCGGTCTTCGAGCCATGCGCCGAGCGCACAAAGTGAATGTGTCAGCCAATAGGCGGATGCGGTGCCCTTAACGGAGGAAATAATCGCGTTCGCGCCGTCGGCATTGCCGTCGGCAAGGAGCCGCAACGCTTCGGCGGCTGATTTACGCACCATGCCGTACGCGCCGTATGCCGCGGCCAATTCTTTTTTTATTTCTTCCAGCCGGGCGGACGCCGTTTCCCGTCGGGTACCCAACGCGTAGCTTTCCGCGAATAAATTGAAGGCTTCCGTCAGGTTATCGATCCCGTCCAACAGCGCCTGCACGTTTTGGTCGGTATTGTAAACGGCGTCGCGTACGGAATCGATGTTATGGTTGGCTTGCTTGATGGCCCGTATGATTGGGCCGATGTCCGCCGCGGTTTTTGCCATGGGTGCCTCGCTTATAAAAAACCCGCGCTTCCGCGCGGGTTTTTAGTTTTATGGTATCGTTTAATTGGTGATGACTTGCTCCGTTTCCTTGTCGAATACGTGGATGCGGTTGGCGTCGAGGGCCATTTTGATGGTGTCGTTGGTTTTTGCGGTGGAGCGGGGATTTACGCGGGCGGTTAATTGCTGGCCGGCGCACAGGAGATACAGGTAAACTTCCGCGCCCAACAGCTCCGTTACTTCCACTTCGCAGGAGATAACGGTATCGGGGGATTGGCTGATGAACATTTCCTCGTCCTTCAAGTCTTCGGGGCGGATGCCCATGATGACTTGCTTGCCGTCGTAGCCGCCTTCGAGTACGGCTTTGGCCTTCGCTTCGGGCAGCTTTACGGCGAATTCGCCGAACAGCATGTAACAATCCGAGCCGCGTTTTTCCACCACACATTCGATCATGTTCATTTGCGGGGAGCCGATGAAGGTCGCGACGAAAATGGAGTTGGGCTTGTTGTACAAATTAACGGGGCTGTCCACTTGCTGGGCCACGCCGTTGTTCATAACTACGATGCGGGTACCCAGCGTCATGGCTTCGGTTTGGTCATGGGTTACGTAGATGAAGGTGGTTTGCAATTTTTGGTGGAGCTTCGTGATTTCGGTACGCATCTGCACGCGCAGCTTGGCGTCGAGGTTGGAGAGGGGTTCGTCCATGAGGAAGACCTTGGGTTCGCGTACGATAGCGCGGCCCATGGCCACGCGCTGACGCTGACCGCCGGAGAGTGCTTTGGGCTTACGGTCCAGTAGATGCTCGATATCCAGGATGCGGGCGGCTTCGTTAACGCGCTTTTCGATTTCGGCTTTGGGGGTTTTGCGGAGTTTGAGGCCGAACGCCATGTTGTCGTACACGCTCATGTGCGGGTACAACGCGTAGTTTTGGAACACCATGGCTATGTCGCGGTCCTTGGGAGCGACGTCGTTCATCATTTTGTCGCCGATGTAGAGTTCGCCCTCGGTGATTTCCTCCAGCCCCGCGATCATACGGAGGGTGGTGGTCTTGCCGCAGCCGGAGGGGCCTACGAAGATAATGAATTCCTTGTCCGCTATTTTCATGCTGAAATCGTTTACTGCCACAACGCCGTTCGGGTACTTCTTAACCAGATTCTTAAGCTCTAAGCCTGCCATGTGCGGCCTCCTTTAAAATGGGGCGCTGCCCCGCGTACGCTTCGCGCGCACATTATTACATTCATACTACACCCATTTGTGTATGTTGTCATTAGTCAAGTATCCAAACTTTGTTGTGTTTTTCTGTGAGATTCTACAATGTGTGTGGTTTGTTATATGTATATATTCATCCATTCTGCGCAAATTAAGGTAATGGAAAACGGAAAAACGACTACACCCATTAACCCCCATATTAAAGAAAATATGCGGTATATCGAATCGCTATTCACCGATTCGCAGGATTTTATCGGAAGGTACTTTCCCGTGGGCGGCAAAAACGCGCCGTGGATATACATCGCGTACTTCGACGCCATGAACGACCGCGAATTATTTGATTTGTCGGTGGTGCGGCACCTGTTCGAAATGGATTGGGACGCGCTTTCCAATGAGGAAAAAGGAACGGACTTGTATACCGCGCTCCTGGACAGGGGTATCGCCACCGTGGACTTCAGCGAGGCGGAAAACATGGAGGACGTGCTGTATTTCATCATGGCGGGGGATACGGCGGTTTTCGTCGATGGGTTTGATAAGGTCATCATCGTCGCCACGCGCGGCTTCCCCAACAGGGGGATCACCGCCGCCGAAACGGAAATCGTCGTGCAGGGCCCGCGCGAAGCCTTCAGCGAGGTCATGCGCTTCAATACCGCGTTGATCAGGCGCCGTATCCGCGATACGGGCTTGAAGGTGAAGCAAAGCAAGCTGGGCGTGCGTTCGCAAACCGACATCGCTCTTATGTATATAGAAGGCATCGTGCGCCCCGAAGTCTTAAAGGAAGTGGAACGGCGGCTGGAAAAAATCAGCATAGACGGTGTCATGGACGCGGGTTGTGTGGAGCAACTCATCGAGGAAAGCTGGCTGTCGCCCTTCCCGCAGGTACAGTTGACGGAACGTCCCGACAAAGCGGCGGCGTCGATTTTGGAAGGACGGATCGCGATCATCGTGGATTGTTCGCCGTTTGTATTGCTCGTACCCGTTTCCTTAAACGCGTTCTTCCAATCGTCGGAAGATTATTACAGCCGTTGGCAGGTGATGAGCCTGACGCGGCTGTTGCGTTTTATCGGCGCGTTGATTGCCGTGGCGTTGCCGGGGGCGTACATTGCGGTGGCGCTCTATCACCCGTCGATGATCCCGCTTTTGATGGTCGAAAGGTTGGCGGAGGCGAGCCGAGCGGTGCCTTTCCCCGCCGTGATGGAAATTATCGTATTGGACGCGGCCTTCGAGCTGCTGCGCGAAGCGGGGATACGCTTGCGCAACGCCTCCGGCGGGACGATCGGCATCGTGGGCGGCTTGATCATCGGGCAAGCGGCCGTGGAAGCGGGCTTGGTGAGCCCGATTGTGGTGATTATCGTAGCCATGACGGGTATCGCCACGTTTTCGATACCCAGCGTATCGTTGGTTTACGGCTTCCGATTGGTCAAGTATTTTATCTTGATACTCGCGGCGATGTTGGGGTTCATCGGGTTATGGGCGGGGTTGTTAATCACGCTGATACACCTCGCGGGGATGCGCAGCTTCGGATTCCCGTATCTGATGCCCTTTGCCGCGGGTGAAATGAATAAGGAAGAAATCAAGGACAGTATCCTTCGATTGCCCTTATCACGTTTAAAGCGCCGCCCGTTTTACGCGAACCCAAGCCAAGGGAAACGAATGAAATAACTTGTACCGGATTCCGGTACAAGTTGGAATGGGGTTTTATGCTTTCCTGTAACGAACGGATTACCCTGCGGCAAATGCAGCTATTAATCATCCTGAGCGCGATGGGCACGGGGATGATCGTTTTGCCGCGCCGCGCCGCCGAATACGCCGCACAGGACGGCTGGCTCATTGTATTGGGATTGACCGCAATCGCGATGCTTGCGAGTGCGTTGATCATAAAAGCGGCACGGATAAAACCGAACGCGCCGTTTATCGCAAACGCGGGTTATGCGTTGTCACGGCCGGTCGCCAAAGTATTAGCGGTGTTTTTATGGATAAAGCTGGTATTGGCCGCGGGGTTGGAGATGCGGTCGTTTTTGGTGATTACGCGGCAGGTATTGCTTAGGGATACGCCGATTTTCATCGTCAGCGCGGTAATGCTTTGTGTGTGTGCTTACGCCGCAATAAAAGGCATCGAAACGCGGGCGCGTGTGGCGGAGGTTTTGGTCCTTTTGCTTGCGGTCCCGTTTATTTTTTTATTCGTTATCGCGTTGATAGATATTGATTTAAGCAATTTGCAACCCCTGTTTACCGCGCCGCCGAAGCGGTTATTGGAAGGTACGCTGCGGTTGGGGTTCGTCTTTACGGGACTGGAGTGCTTGCTGTTGGTTTCACCGTACATCGCGCCGGACAAAAAAGCGGGGCGCGCCGCGGTGACGGCGGTCGGCTTGGCGGGGATCATCATCACCGCTTTAACCGTCATCACGCTTGCCAAGTTCGGCGCGGGCGTAACGGACGAACCCTGGCCCGTGTTGCGCATGATGGATATGCTCAGTCTGCCGGGGTCGTTCATCGAACGGCAGGAGGCCCTGATGTTCGGTTTTTGGATCGTGACGGTGTTCGCGTTGGTTAACGCGCTGTTGTTTTTCGGGGGAAGGTTGTTGGGGGAATTCGGAACAAAAAAGAAAGGAATTTTTTCCCGTCGGGTTTGTACGGTTGTTACCGTGTTGGCTGTGTTTGCCGTCACTTGTATGCCTTGGGAGGGGGAGGGGATATACAAGCGTTTGGATTGGCTGTACTACACGAGCGGGGTCTTCTTTTTGCTGGTACTGCCCGTGTTGATGATCATCGGGGCGAAGTTGCGCGATTGGTTAAACCGCCGGGGCAAACATATGGCGGACGGGACAAAATCTTTCCTTTTGTTTGCGGTGCTGTTTACGCCCTTATTGGGGTTGGCGGGTTGTTATGACCGCGTGGAAATTGAAGACCGTAAGTTCGTCGTGGCGTTCGGGATCGACAAAAAGGAAAGCGAAGGAGACGAAAATACATCGGAAGAAAGGTATAAGTTAAGTGTTTACACCAATTTGTCACAAAACAAAGATGAAGGCGAAGCCGACGAGCATGAAGAACATATAAAAACGGCTTCCGGCCGAACGTTAACGGAAGCCATGAGTAAGCTGGACACGCAAGCCAATACGCGTCTCTACTACGGCCAGGCGAAGATCATCTTATTGGGGGAGGAGCTGACGGAAGACGCCGCGCTGGTGACGGACGCGTTCGCCGCGTTGGTGCAAAATATGGAGATCGAACGCCAAATCAAAGTCATCGTAATCGACGGGATGGCGTCGGAAGCGTTGGGTAAGGACCTGCACAAAAAGATCGCGCGGGCAAACACGGTCAACTTTTCGCCGGATTTCGAGGAGTTGCATACGCGTTTGAAGCAAAGCGGCTGCGCGCTCATCCCCAAGCACCCCGACGGCGCGATAGCCCTAAAGGCTTGCGGGAAAACGGAAACGCTGGACGCGGCCGGGCTGCGGGGTTTCCTTTGGTGCTTGGACGGTAAAAACAAGGGCGAGGTCGTAACGGTAAGCGCGGAAAATACCGCGCCGAACGACGGGGCGTTTATATCCTTCGCTATAAACAAGCATACGGCCGAAATTACCATTGAACCGCGCTACCCCGCTCCGCGTGTGATTGTCGAGGTTAAGGCCGAAGGCCATATCGTTAAATCGGGTGAGGTTTCCCCGGGGTTTGCCGCTATTCTCATTGAAAGGGAAATCGCAAACGAAATCCGCGCAACCGCCGAAAAGTTAAAGGACGCCAACCTTGATGCCTACCAATGGTTGGAATATTTACGCAAAAAACGATACGGCTTGTACCAACGGTACGGCTACCGTTGGGCGGAGATTTTCCCCCAATTGGAAATCGTACCACGGGTAAGCGTCACGGTACGGTGACACCGGCTACGGGCTGGGCGAAAAAACGGGCGACCCCGGCTCCAACGCGACCACGATCACCAGCGTAACCGTCGGGTTGATGTGGATCGTCAATTGCATGGACGCGGGGTTCTTGCGGGTACCCGCCGCAAAAGCCGTATCGAAGGGGATATTATTGCTGACCAATTGGTTCGTGAGGAAATTGTATTCAAACAATGATATCTGCTCGTTACCGAGTACCTTACGGAACAACGTACCCGATAACAACCCCGATAAATGAACGTCGAACACGGAAGCCCCCCTTATCATGAAAAAGCGTTGCTTTATCATATGCTTGCCGGGTCCCGCGCGTCCGAATCAGCGCAATAAAAAAGCCGCTGCTTACACAGCGACGATATGTCGGGCGGGGTCGAATTTTGTAACCTTCCGCCGACAATGTATCATATACCCGATAATTTGTAAACCCTTATCGCATTTTCCCGGAAAACATCCCCCCGCGCGTGTTCGGGGATGATTTTTTTACAAAAATCGACGTATCTTTTCATCGGTACGATGGGCCAATCCGTGCCGAACAATACCTTTTTATAATTATTTAGATACAAAAGTCCCGTCGTGTAGTGCTGCATAAGCAAGGGTTGGTTCTCCACGTAATCGATCTGCGCGGCGTTGCCTTCCACCAAACCCGATATATCGAGGAAGACGTTGCGGTTCTTATACGCCGTTTCGCAGGCATCCATGATCCACGGGTTGCCCATGTGACATAGGAGGAACTGCGTGTCGCGGTATTGTACGGCCAAGCGGTCGGCAGTCAGCGGATGGGAATATTCCATGATGCCGCGTTCGCTGTAAGTCACACCCGTGTGTATGGATACGGTTAAGCCATGCTCCGCCGCGAGCGCGTAAATCGGCGCGTAAACGGGGTCGTAAACGTGGTAATGGTAGTAACCGGCGTATATCTTAAACCCGACGACCGTCGGGTCATTCTTTATTATGCCGCAGATACGTTTAACGACCGCGTCATCCAAAGTATGCGGGTTAATCCCCAAGCAGGTAAACATATCCGGCGGCTTATTTTCGGTTAAGTCTGCCGTCATGGGTGTTACCACGTTTTGATCGGGGAAGGAAAATGGGGTTGATTCACTCAACCCCATACAAACGCCGGCCTCGATACCCGCGTCCTCCCGTTCCTTCAAATAACCCGCGCGGGAATACTCCACGACCGCGTCCTCCGCCGCCGAGCGGAACGCCTCGATGGCGGAAAAATGCATGTGCGCGTCAATGATCTTAAAGTCCATCGAAGGTCAACCTTTCCAAATCGTCCAAATCACCGTTGTTTAAGTCATCCCCGGTAAACAGGAAGAACATCGGGCTCGACGTAAACGTCTTACCGGGTGCGGCGGCGGCTTCCATATAAACGCTTACGGCCGCGGGGAACTTAACGTCGCCCCCCACTTCGTTACTCTTGCCGTTATTCTTATTACCGTGGAAGATATAGAGCTTCTTCGTCCTTTCGCCGCTCAATTTCAACATGTTCTCAAATTTGATGCCCATATCGCCGCCCGAACCGTAGCGTAAACGATGGGTTTGGCCGTTTTTGTTGGTTGCTTCCGCGTAAAAGCCCTTGCCTTCGTCCGCGGGGTTAAGGAATGCGTCCCACTCCAACGTGTCGCGGCGGTACGTACCCGAACCGTTGTTAAAACGGTAGAACGTACACAGCATCGGCAGGCCGGGCATAGTGACGTAATATGTTTCGTAAGACGCGCCGCGCAACTCGTCGTCCTCCTTAAAGGTAAGCGTCACGCGGATGCCTTGCCACAAGTTGCCGTGGTTATCCTTCACTTCCGTAAAATCGGCCTTGGTTTCTTCCTTTAATATAGCAACATTGTTCAAATGGCTGTGAATGACCCGTATGCCGCCGAGGAAGGGGTTCCACCAAGCGAAGGGCTTGTGCTCGGGGTATTGGTTCAACAGCCATTCGCTGCCGTCGGGTGTGGTGAGGGAATAGCAGACGGGCCCGTACGCGGGGTCCGCGCGGAAGGCGATCTTGCCGTTGTCCACGGTGTAAACGGTTCCCTCCGACTTTGTCTCAATTTGAGACGAAGTCGTCGTGAACAACACGTGGCTGCAGGACTTTTCGTAGGTGGAAAGCGCCATGTCCACATTTATGCGCACCAACTCGTCGGGATCCTTCTCGAATTTGAGCGTGAAGTTGTTTTCAACCGTGGGGTCATCGCTTTCCCCGTTTACGATGCTTTGCGTTTCGAACAAGCCGGACGAAACGCGGATCGTCCCTTCCAGCGTGGTTTCGCGGTTATTCAAAATATCAAGCGAAACCTCGCGCCCGCTTGCGATGAACGGGTTGTAACCGTTCAAGCGTACCTCCACGCGGTGCGCGGGGATATGATTTTTCTTATCCCACAACCGCATCGCATAATTGCGGAATTCGCCGAAATTATTGAACAAGCCGTATGCCATCACGAAGGGTTGCGTTTCGAAGGTTTGCCCGGGCTCGAGCGTCCCCGCGTTTATTTCAAAGATGGCCTTCCTGCCCCATTGGAGGCCCGGTTTCAAATCGGGCGACCAGCAAAAGCCTCTGCACCCCGCAGGGTTGGCTTCGAACAGCCAGTTTTCTTCGAAGCCTTCAGGGTCCAGCGCGTCGATGCCGAAATGCGGGCCGTCGGGGGGCGTATTATGGTTTTGCGTGATTTGCCCTTTGTATTTAAAGACCGTGTGCCCCCCCAGCGCCAGCCAGTAGGAATCATTCAAGAAGGTCTCGCGCGGGGCGCTTCCGCGGTTTTCGATGCGGTAGGAACGCGTGATAACGCCCGCCGCGGAAAGGGTGAACACCATCGTCAACACCATACCCGCGAACTTTTGGGAAACGAACTCCGCTTCCATAACCATATCCGTCCCGCGCGGGAACATCCTGACCGCGGGCTTGATCAGGTTAAATTCATCGTCATAAGGTTTGCCGAGCTTGGGCGATTCGAAAAAGCCGTCGTTAAGCTCGGGGTTGGTGAGGTGGTACATCCAAGCGTCGTTATCCTGCTTGCCCAGGCATACCCCCCACGGGCCGTTGATGATCTTATACTCCACGTCGTTTTCACAGGAAAAAGCATGGGTTAAATCCTGGTTGCATTGGTTAAACGGCTTTTCGAAGGAAAGCAAAGTACCGTCCGCCAGCGTGATGTCATACCGCACGGGCATAACATCGTAGCCGACGGAGAGGATTTTCACTGTCGTGGGGATATTGGCCTTACCCCCGGCGGGAATGTTCGCCGTAAAGGATTCTTCCTTGAAGGATAAAAGGCCGTTTTTGGGGAAGGAAAACCTTACCGCCGCGTCTTTCAACAAGGCCGATTTGATATTAATAAAAACCGAAACCTCCATGCCCGCTTGCATGACCTTTGCTTCCATGGAAGCGTCAACTTCCAACGGATACTTCGCGTTGATGCCGAGGCCGAAGGTTACCGCTTGATTGTTAATGACAACATCAGCCAGCACGCAGGGATGGACGGCCCATTTGTTTTGCAACTCATTGACTTCCCCCACAAAAAAACGCGTGGGGTATTCCCGCGTGCCTGTTACCTGTTCATCCAACGCGTAATCGAAGCGGATATTTTTATCGTCCCGCCCGTTGATCTTGATATGCAAATCCTTACCGCTTTTGTTGGTGACGGTAAACTTGCAATCGTATGATAGGCCGAACGCCAGCTCGTGGTTTTCGGCCATCATTTCTATTTTATAGTCGTCGGTTTCGATCAGGCGCATACGTCTGCCCGTGCGTTCGTAACCGACGGCGAGGAAATTACCGTCTTTTTCCCAAGTGTATCCGAACACCCCGAACTTGTTTTCCTTCACTTCGTCGGGTTTGATCGACCAATCGCGTGTGGAATCGGCGTACCAATCGGCCTTTTCGAAGAATGGTTTAAACAGGCCCGTATCCAATATTTCGGGGATGAAGTTGACCAAATGCGTGCTGTCGGCCCTGTCTTCCCACAGGTAGCCGCATTTTTTATACAGGGGTACGGCGTTGGTGTTGCCCGGCCAGGTGTGGATATCCAGGCGCGGGTAGCCTAATTCGATGGTGCGGTTAACACAGCGCAACACTAAAGCCTTGCCTACCTTTTTGCCTTGATAATCCGGGCGCACGCCCAAGAGTTCGATATACAGCGCGTCCGCGTCGCCGAAATAGCGGCTTAGGGAGCAATAGCCCACGGCTTCTTCGCCGTCCATCGCCACGTAGTGGTGGATGCAGGAACCGCCGTCGATGCGGGTGGCTACTTGGCCGGGGGTTTTGGTGTCGTTGCCGCCGCCCCAGTCGTCTTTGCTTTTGTTCCACATGTCGGCGAGGGTTGCGTTGAGGGATGGATCGTATTCCACGATTTTGATTCCGTTTGGTAATGTTTCGTAGATGTGCATAAGAATTGCTCCTCTTTAAATACTGATGTACGCGGGGAATCGGGAGAGGGGTTTCGCTCTCTTGTGACGGATGGCAAGCCATCCGTCGATGGCGAAGACGTTTGCTGAAACCCCTCTCCCGATTCCCATCACATCCCCGAGTATAAAGGAGCATATGTGTACGGACAAGTAGAAAGAATGTGTATAGAGGAGAATTATTAAAGAATTATTAATGATTTTTATATTCGATAATACGTTTGCAGGTGTCCATTATCTTCAATGCCGTTGTCATCCGTTCGGCGGTGAAGCATAGTTCGGGGTTGATGGTTTTGACTTTTTCGGTGTCAAAACGCCCGAAGGCAACGCGGACGCTTTTGCAAAGGTTGTCGAAGGGTTTACCGAAAAGTACGAACTCCTCCGGCGTTTTGCAATTTTCGCAGTTTCCGCCGCACCAAGTGTTATGCTTTGCTTGGCTTTGCATGAAGGCTGTCAGGTCTTCATTGAGGGGGAATTTTTCATGCTCGAAGACCTCATGGATTAGATAGATCCACCAGTCGTTGCGGGCGTAGATGTGTATTATGCCCGCGTCTTGTCCCAGGTAGTTGAATTTTTCACCGTCGAAGGTGAAGTTGTTTTCGTAGAGGTAATCGACGAACATCATTAATACTTTTGCCGATTCGCTGTCCAAATTATTGTTGACCCATTGGGCCGCTTCATTGTGTGTCATGAATTTTTACCTGCCTTATCGTCTATGATGTGTTTCCAAAATTCCATGAAGGTTTTTATCTTTTCCAGCGCATGGGTGTCGGGGTTGAGGAATTGGATTTCGGAGGAGCAAAGGTTTTCGTATTCCTTCCCGAAAATCGATTTTGTTGCGCCGCGTTCCTTGTGGTCGCAGCCGCAGGCATCGCAGATTTTGACGTTGGCGCGGGCGAAGTTCATCAATTCTTCACTTAGCGGGAAGCCCGCGTATTCGCTGATGGGGCAATCGCATACCACCCACAAGCCGTTCGGGTCGTTGTCTACCTTGAAGAATACGAGGATGCAGGTCAGCTCGCCCCCGTAATTGAAGCGGATGGTAACTTCCTCGATGGGGTCGGGTGTCATGCCGATTCCCGTCAGGAACGCGGTGAAATCCAGCGCGTTTTTCAGGTAGTCACCGCGGAGGGGGGCCGCAAGCGCGCGTTCGATCGCTTGGGCAATCCCGTTGTTGCCTTCGTTTGCCATGATGGTTCTCTCCTTTGATATGTTTTACGGCAGCTCCGCTATCGTAAGCGATGTTACCGTTACCGTCGAGCCGAATGCCGTGGATATCCCCACGGGTGCGGGCGGCAATCCGTTTTCCTTCACCGCTTCGATGTACGGGTAATCGTCCCCCGCGTGGCGCAGCTCGCCGTTGATTTTGAGGGTCATGATTTCCCTGCCGATTGTCCATTCAACGTCCACGAACTCATTGACGGGTACACGGCCGCGTTTTTTATAGGTGTTGAACTGCCCCGTCGCAACATCGAAGACGACCAGCGTATCGCGTTCGTGTTCCCAATTAATCAGCACGATGCCTTGGTGGTATTGCAAGCGGATGTTGGTGTCGTCGGTCTTCGCGCGGAGCGTGATTCTCAACGGGCAGGTGAATACCTCGCGGGTTGTCATGGAGCGGCTGCCGTTGTCGCCGTCCTTGTGCATGATTAACATGCCGTTTTCGTAGTGGATTTCGATGTCGTTCGTTTTTATCATGGTGGTTAGGTCAATGTCCGTGACGCGGCGCGGGCGGGCTTTTTCCAACGCGGTTATTTTGCCTTTTTGCTTGTCGGTCATTTTGCCGATTTCTTTAATGGGGTACAGCACGTCGGTATACATCGCCCCGCCAAGCCCGCTTTCAATGTGGGTGAAGCCATATATATTGAAGGGATTGAAATATTCCTCGGCGGTGCCGCATTGTTGGTGATTCCATTCGTACAATTCACTTTCGTCTGACCATGCGGTGAAGTCGAAATCCCAATTGGGGTACGCGGCGAACAACCCGCCGTGATATTGCTTCAAAGTGAAAGAGGGCGGGACGACGAAGCCGTCAGGTACGGTCACCCACATCGTCCAGCCGCCGCGCTCGAATTTGCCGTCGGTAAAGCCCCACACGCGCAAGTCGGGCTTTAACCGGTACAAGTTCGTATCCTCGATGAACCGCTTTACGAGGGCTTCCGCTTTGCGGCGGGCGTTCCAATCTTCGCCGTTTTCGTCGTGGGCGCAGGTGATGACCGCCACCATCGAGGGTAAGCGGTATACGATACGAAGGTGTTCCTCGGCTTGTTTCCTCAGGCGTTCATCGGCTTGCCGTAATTCTTCCGGCGATACCTTGTCCCCGATCTTATTTTCGGAAAAAGAAAGGGAGCCGGCGACGGCCAGCATTGTCTTGTCGTTCAACAAGTCGAGTTTGAGCCGTACGTCCGCTTTTTGGTGCATTTCATCGACGAAGCGCGCCAAAATCGACCGTACCGACGAAAGCGCGGTAATCCGTTCGTCCAATTCCTCGATATTTCGCTTAAAGACCTCGATAACCGCCAATGCGTCTTGGTTAGCCAGGATATGTATGATTTGCTTCACGGGGATTTGCAATTTACGCAACAGGATGATCAACGCGAGCCGTTTGATCGCCGTTTCGTCGTACACGCGGTAGGCGTAATCTTTTATGCGCGTGCTTTCCAGCAAACCGATTTGCTCGTAGTAGCGCAACATCCGCGCGGATACGCTGTATTCGAGCGAAACCTTCCTGATCGTATGCAATCCCATGCGCCGCACCCCGTCGTTTGAATAAAACCAGTATAAAGTACGACACGGTGTCAGAGTCAAGCCCGCCGTGTCGTTTTAAAAATTATTGCCAAAAATGATCGTACACCCGATACCGAATGGTTACAAAATATTTTATGAAAGTACTCTCCATGGATACTATTATTAATTTTTATGCCCGCTAGAATATGGAAGACTGCGGGTAATATATCCGTTTTCGGTATATTGAGCTACATCGGCATATGCCCCGTATACATAGTAAACACCCGTATAAACGCCACGGCATATGCCCCTGACAACGGTTAAAAGGGGCGTGTTATGAATCTCGAGGAAATGTATGAGGCGTATTTCCCGAAAATATATAACTATATATTTTATCGGGTGATGAACAAGCATGATACCGAGGACATAACAGGAACGGTATTTTTACGGGTAGCGGCACATTTTGAATCGTACGACCCGGCAAAGGGCGGTGTGTCCGGCTGGGTATTTCGCATCGCCGAGAACGCGCTCATCGATTTTTACCGCGCCAAGCGCGTTCCGCTCAATATCGACGATATGGACGATACCTTGCCCTTGGGTGTGGATTTTGAAGGTGAGGCACAATTGATCCGGGACGAAACGCTGAAGGGATTATACGTCGCGTTATCCCGATTGGGGGATAAAACCCGCGTCATCATCGCGCAAAAATATTTTTGGGGCTTAACCATCAGGGACATCGCCAAAAAAATGCAAATGAACGAAAGCACGGTATCCACCATGCACAACCGAGGGCTGAAGAAGTTGAAGGAATTTTTAAGTGAAAGCAGAATATCATGAGGTACTTTATATGCTTAACGAACCCCGCTTCGACTTTTCAAGGGAAACCAACATAAAGATACCCCTGTGGGAAAAAATGGCCGCGGCGGTAAAGGCCCCCGCGCGCAAAACCATCACCTTCGACGAGTTGGACCCAAGAATAAAGAATCCGCAAAAAATAAAAACAGCAAACATCCATAATAACGGCAAAGCGGCTCCCGTCAAAAACGGAAGGCCTAAATTATAGTCGGAGGGTTGGTTATGGGCATATTCAAGAAAATCCTTTTATGGCTCCTTTTGGGGGCGGTGGCCGTAACGGCAATAGGTTACGGCGTACAAATCCTGCTGGTCAATTATACCGATTTCACCAAGTTCGTGTACGAATCGGACGTCACCGTCCTATGGAAGCCCGTCTTGTTTACGGAACGGGAAACATACTTGTACGGCGCGGTGCTGATCGCCGTCTTGGTGCTCCTGTATTTCGTATTCGGCAAAAACGACTCAAAGAGCGCGAAACGCGTAATGCAATCAAAGGCAAAGGGTATTGAAGGGGCGCTTGAAAATTCCCGCTTCATGACCGACAAGGAGCGCGACGCCCAATTCCTGCCCTTTGACTACACGAAGTTGCATAAAAACAAAAAGGACGGCGTACCCTTACGCGCGGTGATGAAGGGCAGGGAATTGAAGGTCAACATCGCAAGCCCCATGCACGCCTTGATTATCGGCGCGACGGGCAGCGGCAAAACCACGACCTTCATCAACCCCATGGTGCAAATCCTCGGGGAAACAAGCGCGGGTTCGTCCATGATACTCACCGACCCCAAGGGCGAGCTGTTTATGATGCACTCCCAAAAATTGAAGGAAAAGGGTTACAAGGTCATGGTGCTGGACCTGCGGGACCCTTATTCTTCCTACCGATGGAACCCCTTGCAAACCATCTTTGAAATGTACCAGGACTACTTGCAAAAAGGGGACGGCATATTCAAGCGTACCGACTCGGTGACCGAATCCGAGTTAATTTTGCACAACCCCAAGGAAAGCTACGAGGAAACTTGGTTCGAATACCAAGGAAAAGCGTATTCAAGCGGGAAGGAACTGAAGGACTTGATCAAGGTTTCCCGCCAGCGCGTATACGACGAGCTGTACGAAGATTTGAACGACCTGGTGGGCGTGCTGTGCCCCATCGAATCCGAGGACGATCCCGTATGGGAAAAAGGCGCGCGTTCCATTATTATGGCCACTTTGCTCGCCATGCTGGAGGACAGCGAAAACCCCGAACTGGAAATGACCGTGGATAAATTCAACTTCTTTAACCTCAACAAGGCCATCGCCAACTCGGAGAACGAATACGCCGCGCTTAAAAACTACTTCCAAGGGCGCGATACCCTTTCCAAAGCGGTCACGCTGTCGCGGCAGGTGCTGGCGGCGGCGGATTCCACCCTTTCGAGCTACATGTCCATCGCGTTCGATAAAATGAACATATTCAACGACGAAGGCATCTGCGCCCTCACTTCCGCAACGGACATCAACCCCGACGACTTCGCTACCCAACCTACCGCGCTGTTCATGAAAATCCCGGACGAAAAGGACACCCGTCACGGGTTGGCCGCGGTTTTCGTGCTGTGTATCTATAAGGCGCTGATTAAAATCGCGTCCTCGCGGGAGGATTTGTCCCTGCCGCGCAACGTCTATTTCATCCTGGACGAATTCGGCAACATGCCCAAGATCGACAAGTTCGACAAGATGATCACCGTAGGCCGCAGCCGTAAGATTTGGTTCAACATGGTGGTGCAATCCTACGCCCAGTTGGGCAACGTATACGGCGACAAGGTGGCCGACATCATCAAATCGAACTGCGGTATCAAGATGTTCATCGGCTCCAACGACATCGATACCTGTAAGGAATTCTCCGAGCTGTGCGGCAACATGACGATTTCCACCAGCAGCGTTTCCCGCTCGACGGGGGCGAAGGACGGCGAGCTGAACGTCTCATCCCAAATCCAAAACCGTCCGCTGATTTATCCCTCCGATTTGCAAAAACTGAACAACAGCCTCGACATGGGCAACTCCATCATCGTGACCTTCGGCAACTACCCGCTGCGCACGAAGTATACCCCGAGCTTTAAATGCAACCTGTACAAGTTCGGCACCATGGATTTGACGGACATCAGGAGCAACGTGTTCTACAGCGACGAGGTCTATTACGATTTGGAATACCGCAACAGCCTTATCTTGAAGGAAGACGAAGAGGAAAACACGGAAACGGGTGAAGAAGAATGAAGCGGGTCTTAACGGCTGCGGCGATGATGATAATTGCCGTATTGCTTACGGTGTTTACAGTATTCGCGGATACGGTTGAGGAAACGGGTGAAGCCGCGGAAGCGGATATAACCCCCCCCATGCCTTATGAGACCGTTATCGGGACCGATGAAATTCTTTTTTCCAACGTCCCGAACGGCATGATAACGAATGATCCGGTTTTCCTCATGTTTCCCATGGAAAATGTATCCATCACCCGTAACGGCTTGCCCTTCGCTTACATACCCGGTACGCCCATTGAAACGGCCGGGCAGTATGTCGTGAGCGTTACGATGGAATTGCAATTGCGTTTGGATGTGCATCATTTCCGGATCGTTACGGTCCCCGTCAACGACTTGGTCGAATTTACCGCGCCGGACGGGTTCATTATCGAAGAGGCGTTGATTGACGGTATCGCCATGCAGATAACGGACCCCCGTGTCTTTCCGGTATTTGATGACAGCGAGTATCGGCTTACCTTCGCGCGGGAAGGGACCCGCTATACGGTTACGGTCAGGATAAAAAGGACGCCGCCGCAATTGGTCTTTATGCGTATGCTGGAAACGGGGCATATGCAGGAAATCCTCATATCGGAGGACGGAGACAGCTTCTTCGAGGGGCCGATCGTCTTCGCTCCCCATGAACAAGGGGACGATGTGTTTACCATCCAAACGGTTCTCAACCGTTCGGCCTACAATCCCGCCAACAACACGCTGACGGAACCGGGGCGTTACCGCGTAACGGTAACGGACCAAGCGGGTAACAGTACGGCCTATACCTTCCGTATACTGTATGTCATGGACGTACCCACGGTTTGGATCATCATAATCGCTTCGGTCATGATTGTTTTATTGGGGGTTTACCTGATACACAACCGAATGACCGTTCGGGTACGGTAACGGTGTCTTAAGCCCAAGGGGCTTTACACATAAATCATATTATAAGAAAGGGGAAACATCAGATGTTCGATTTTTTACCCGCACTATTGGCTGCCGGCACCGGCCCTGACTTGACTCAGGTAACGGCACCCATCACAGACTTGTTGCTTACGGTATTTAACGTGGCAATACCCGTTGTGGGCGCGCTCGGCGCGATTTTCTGCATCTTCCTCGGCGTCAAGCTGGCGAAAGCGGACGAACAACAAGACCGCGAAAAAGCGAAAACCGCGTTAAAAAACGCGATTATCGGTTTTGCCTTGATTTTCATCTTGGTGGTCGCGCTCAGGATCGGCATAGACATCATGGCCGATTGGGCAAACGAGGTTTCGGCAAGCGCATTAATCTAACGGGCTCGTGAATCCGCCGGCGCGATATGTACGCGCCGGCGGGTTCAAGGGATTGCAGGTACAAAAAATTTTTACATATCAAACAAAGGGGTATTGTTATGGAGAGAATCGTATCGTTTATATTTTTCACAATCGCCCCGTTTATCCTTAACGTAACGGTACCCTACCTGTACATGGCCGGGCAGTACGTAGCCTTGTTCTTTATCGTAACGCCTTTGGCTTTCATCGATTTGCTGATGGACGCCATCGGTATATTTTCGGGTATGCAGACCCTCCCCGTCGCCGACGGCGTAAATGGCGCGGGGCAAACCATATTTGACCTCTTTTTCGCTCAGTCCCATGTATCACGGGCCATGTGGGGCGTCACGCTCATTTCCCTCGCCATGTGTTTGGGCTTCGCCATATTCGCCACCATCCGCTCCATAGGGGACATGGAGGCGAAAAGGCCCCTGAGCGCGGTCATCGGTTCTACGGGCAAGGCGATGATTTCCTTTTTGCTGGTACCGTTTATGTGTATCGTAATCATCAACCTGGCGGGTGTCACCATGCGGCAAGTAAGTGTGGTCATGGTGGGCAGCGACAATGAAGGCCAAGCCATAAATATGTCCTCCGCCATGTTTATGGGCGCGGTATTGCCCGGGAATGTCAACAATTATGGTGCCATGCACGATAATGACGGCATGTATGTACAAGCTTGGGGTATGTATTGGGGAGTTGTACAGCGTCCGCCGTTTAATTCGCCGTATGATTGGGCATGGAATAATTTTAACCAAGTAATATGGCCTAATTTAGTTAGTGATTTGGCGAAAGGACACCAATTTCCCGGATATTGGGAAGCCCATACGCCCAAGGGCCAACCCACGGAGCTGCGCTTCGTGCGGTACAGTTGGGCCAATGAGCAAATGTCCCCCGCCGCCCAACGGGCCCAATTGGATAAACTGACCCGTTGGTACTTCAATAACGAAAACGGCAGGGGCGTAAACTTCGGCAGCTTCCATTTGCTGCGCTTCGACTTTGACGTATATTCGATGCTGGCTTCACCCAACTATTACATCACCATCATTACCTCTATATTGGCGATTATCATGATTTCCATGAGTATGCTTATATTTTTGCAACGGATTTATGAGTTGATACTCCTATATATCGTGGCACCCTTCTTTGTGGCGCCCATGCCCCTCGACGACGGCGAAAAATTCAAGTCGTGGCGCGAGGCGTTCATCGGTAAGTCGATTTCCGGTTTTTCCACGATCATTACTTTACAAATGCTGATCCTTATGCTCCCCATCATCCTGGACCCCGATTTGATCCTACACCAAGACGTAGCCGCCAACGCCATCCTCAAGGCGCTTTTGATTGCGGGCGGTTTCTTCGCGGCGTACAAATCCCATACGCTCATTTCTTCTATCGTATCCCCCAGCGCCGCTTCGGCGGAAGGCGCGACCGGCGGCATGATCGGCGGCTTTATGATGGGCAAGGCCCTCAACCCCATCGGCGCGATATCCGGTGCGTACAAGTCCATCAAAGGCGGTATAAAGGACGCCGTGCAACCCTTTAAAGACATCGGAGGCTTGGTTGGGCTCGGTGGCGGCGGAGGCGGAGGCGGTCCCATGGGCGGCATGATGGGCGGCGGTGGAGGAGGAGGCGGCGGCGGCGGCGACGATGGCGGCGGTGGCGGCAGCGGCAACGCCTTCGGCGGCGACCAAGGCGAAGGTGAGAGCGGCAGCGGCAACGCCAACCCCGATTTATCTTCCGGTCCCGGCCCCGCTCCCTGATAAACGATACGCACAGCAAGCACGGCAATGCATAAGGAAGGGGGGCGGACGACTTCATAGCGAATTTAATTGGAACTATAGTGGGTTGGTTTAGGGACCAGCTCAGCGCGCTTTGGAATACCATCAAAGACATCGCGCTGGAAATCATAGAACGGCACGTACGGGAAGCGTTAACGACTTTTATCGTCTTCCTTACGGACGTCGCCATCCCTTTTATGTGGGATTTGGGCGAAAAAATAATCGTCACGCTGATGATTTTGCCCTTATTCCTGTATTCCCATGTCATCGACGCAATCGGTATCTTTGCGGGTACGAATAATATCTATGTGCTGGATAGGACAGATTCCGTTTTGTTCCACGACCTGCCGTGGATGCTTTGCGGCGTGAATGCGCCGGTATTACCCGCCCCCCCGCTTAACAGGACTTCATATGAAGAGGAATTATGGCGGATGGCGTGGCAGGAATATATCAGCAACAACGATGCGGTTGTTTTGCGCCCTCAATTGGCGACAAGCGACCCCATGCGGTATACGCCTAACATCCGCGTTTTTATGGAGGATAACCACATCCCCTTCGGCAGCCGCGAAATGTATCATGTATTGATGGAAGCGATTACGATGCGCGTCCCCATCGGCAGGGGTACCCCCATGTCGGACTTTAACAAGATCCCCGAAGCGAATAAAGAAAATTTCCCCCACGGCTTCCTCTTCCCCAGCCAAATTTCGGGAGGTTATGGGTGGGGAATGCCGAACATCGGTATCATGTACCCCTGGCCCGAAGTATACAAAGAGAATATCAACCGCCTGACCCCACCCATCCAATACCGCACGCTCAGCCGACCGGACTTTCCCTTTAACGACAGGTCCCGTTATGTATTTGTGGAAACACCTGCAATTGACATGGCTTACTTGGCGGAATTTGAAAACGATTACGCCTATACTTTGGACGAAATTATACCCGCCAAGACAGCGGAGCAGTTGTGGCGGGAGGAATATGAACGCGTTTATATCTCGCTGTTCCGCTACGGCGTCGAGCGGGGGTACTTTTCACCGACATTTTTGTCCGACCGCTTGAAAGAATTGCGCGCCAACCCCATGTACCACAATACCGACGAAATTACGCGCCTGACCGACCCCTTTAACGTGCTGTACGACCATACGGTGAGCCGTATCCTCGAACAATACGTGATGTGGTTCTTCCTGCCCCGATTTGAATGGGAACCCGAATATGAAGAAATCACCCGTGGCAGGCAGGAATGGATAGACGGGGCGGAGGACAGGGAGCCGAATATCTATGCCCACGTAAACAGGGAAATCCTCGCCTTGTTCCCCCCCGCACCCGCGGCTACGCCCCGTCCGGGACACGGCCCCACACCTGAGCCCACGCCGCAGCCTTCCCCCACACCCACACCTGAACCCACGCTGCCGTTTTTCCCCACACCTTTCCCCACGCCCGAACCCACACCCGAACCCACACCCGAACCCGAACCCGAGCCGCGGGTAAACCTTACGGCTCATTTCCTTTGGCTGTTGGAAGAAATTGAGGATGAATATAACCGGAACAAAATAAGCGACCCGGATTTTGATCGGGATATGCTTACTTATACACGCGCATTAATGAACTTGGGGCTTTGGGACCCCATATCGGAACAAGGTCCGTATCAAGATACCCCTTTTATGACGGTAAGCAGAGCCCTTGAATTTAATTATTGGACGGGCGCTAACCCCAACCGCGGGCTTACAGATATATTATTGCAACAAATCGGTTTAGACATCACGCAATTAACCGAAGGGTATTTAATGCCTGTGGGTTGGCTGCCCGAAACGAGTGAATGTGTTGACACGGCGGTTAAAAGAGTGTGGCGGATAATCCTGCGCGAACTGGCGGAAACCGGCGAAACGGTATACAGCCACCATTTTGAAGTATTGGGCTTGGAACAGGATAGCTTTATCCATGGAACGACGGAAGAAACCATTGAACGTATAAACGAACACATAACAAAATTTGAAGCCGAAATCTCCGCCGAAAATTTTTATATGCTTGCCCAAATTAACCGGGTGCTGAGCTTGTGGGGAATCGACAAAAACAACCTTCTCAGCACCGCACGCGGCGAGGATTGGGAACCCTTCGAGCTGACCGACGAAATGACCGAAGCCGCGTGGACGCTCATCCCCGGGCGGCGTACGACCGATGTGTTCGCTTCCTTCAGCGACGGGGCGCACCGGCCCGCGTTTTGGTTCGACGAACCGGAGGACGGGGAGGAAGCGGAGGAACGGCTTCCGCTCCCCATACGGCTTACGTTCTTTTATCCGGCACAAACCCTTTGGGTGGATTATATAGAAAACAATGCCGACTTGGTGGCCAACACGTCGCTTGCGCCTTTTGAACTGCATCGGTACAAATGGGACGTTGTCCGCTTGCTCAATTGGACGCGTGTCGACAGGTACGGCGTCAGTCTTATAAACCCGCATTTAATGTTTTTGCTAGATTGGCCGCGGAGCCATGTACCGATTTTTATGCAAGATTTGCCGCAGAACCGTTTTCCGGATGTGATTAGTGATGTCGGCCATGATAATTTTTATGATTATATATCCCACGCGTTGCTTGCCAGACCTACCAACATTGAAGAGTTGAATATAGGCAGCCGTTCGCTGAGCGGCGGCTCCAACCATAATTACGGCTTCGGCTGGCAAAGGTATATGCCCCCGCCCGTTTACGTCGAAAGCGAGCCCCTGTTCGACATCCTGCTTTCCAGCCCTATCGTCAACACCGTGTTTTGGGGCGTAACGCTGATGTCCATCGCGCTTATTATCGGGTTTGCCATATATGAAGTGACCCGTTCCCTTACCGACAAGGAGATCGACAAACCCGTCAGCCGTATCATCGGGTTGATCGGTAAATCCGTGCTTACGGTTTTGCTCCTCCCCTTTATGTTTGTCGTAACGATCCAATTAGCGGGCGTTTCTATGCGGTCGGCAAACGACGCGTTAATCGGCGACGCGGGCTCCGCGCCCAGCCTTGCGGGTGCCTTGTTTTTTGCTTCCGTTACGCCGGAGGCCGTCATGCTGCCGGGCGAATCCAAGCTGCTGGACCGTATGTACGTGGACACTAACGCGGTGGAGATTAAATTCGCGCCTTCCCAATTCGCCGACCAAATAGGGAATCGGATTACCCGTATGGAGGTACTGCGCAACGAATACCTGTACGAATCCAAGGGCGATTTCCGCGATATGGGCAAGACGATCAATGACATCCAAAGGGATTTTGAAATCTACAATTTTTTCAGGACCCCCATGCCCATCATATCGATTATCATGGGTTCCTTCATCGCCATAGCGTCGGCTATATTGCTGGTCGTGTTTACGCGGCGCGCCTTCGAGATTCTTTTCCTTTATGTCATATCGCCTTTTTTCGCCGCGACGATCCCCCTCGACGACGGCGGGACCTACGGAAGATGGCGCGAAAAATTCATCGCCACCGTCATATCGGGTTTCGGCTCCTTGTTTACATTCTATGTCTTCCTCATGCTTATCCCGTTGATATGGTCGCCGGAATTTGTCCTGCACCACGACATGGTGGCCAATGTCATATTAAAGATCATGCTGACGGCGGGCGGGTTCTTTACGGTATACAAATCCTATACCTTCATCACGTCGCTGGTCAGCCCCGAAGCGGCGGAGAATGAGTCCGGTTCCATCGGCTTCCTTAAGGGGACCGTAATGGGCGCGTTAAGCCAAATCAAGGATACGACCAAGCAGGTAGTGGATACAGCCAAAGACGTGGGTCAGGCGTTTAAAGGCGGCGGCGGCGGTATGCCCGGTATGGGCGGCGGCGGTGACGCGGGTGGCGGTGACGCGGGTGGTGGTGACGCGGCGGGCGATGCCGGCGGTGGGCTCGATGCCGCCGCGGATATGTAGGTAACCTTATGATATATGATTTTTACAGGACGATGTTGACCCTCCTGAGCCATTTGGCCAATTTCGTTGACATACTTGCGGGCATCACCCCTGTAATGTACCACGGGGAACCCGTACTTTTGTATGATTTTTTCTTTATGATGACGCCGATTACAGCCGTTTTATGGGGGATTACCGCAATCGGCATGGCACTCGCTTTGGGTTTTTCCATCCTGGTCGTTACCCAAAAAGCGGCGGATTTGAAGGTCGAAAAAACCATGGGCATGGTCCTTGGGCAAATCGCCAGGACCTTCGCCATGTTTTTAATCACCCCGATACTGATGGTCGTACTCTTGCAGCTTACGTCCGTAATCATGCGGCAAACGGACCAGTTGTTTGATATCGCCAGCAACAGCGCGGGCATAGACCACGCCATATTCGCCCTAACCGCGGCGGAAGCCGTGAAAGAGGACTCCGGGGTTATCGCCCGCTTCGCCTCCGGGGCGTTGGATTATAACAATTATTATCATGTAAGCTGGAACTTGCTCGTCGATGAAATACGCATGTGGATAGGCATACCCCTTACGGTAAGTTTAATCCTCGTATATTTTTCGATGCTGATGGTTTTCGCGCTGCGGGTGTTTAACCTTCTTTTGCTGTATGCCGTATCGCCCCTGTTCGTATCCTCGATTGTTTTGGACGACGGGGAAAAGTATAAGCTGTGGCGCAGCGCGTTCCTTGGGAAATTATTTTTAGGATATTCGATGATCTTATCGGTAAAAGTCGTTACGTATATCCTCATCCCCTTTATAACATCCGACTTCGCGCTTGCGCCCAACCCGGGCGGGGATGTGGTGATGAAGGCCATCTTCATGTTCGGCGCGCTGTACGGCGCGTACAAGACGGCGGGTGTCATACCCAAATTGATTTCCCCCAATTTCGGCGGGGACGACGATTCAATGATGATGGGCATGACAAGCGCAATGGTAATGAGCGCGGGTAAAAAATCCCTTTCCATGGGCATACACGCGGCGGGGGAGGTCGCCAAAGCGGGTGTAAACGCGGCGAAGTTCGTCGCCAAAATGGTGGTCAAAATCGTCATCGCCGTAGTCAAGACCATTTTCCTGGGCGATGTTTCCGCCATCGGGCGGGCCGTCCTTTCCGTTATCAAGGATACGATAAAAGCCATTGTGAACAAGATCAAGGAAATTGTTAAAAAAATCATAAAAACCATCGTGGATATTATAGATACGATAATGTCGTTGCTCTTGAAGGAATCCGGCATAGACAGCACGGGCGGCCACGATATGGGCGTATTTACCAACGACGGCGGCGAGGACGGCGAAAGCGGCGGGGAAAAGAAAAAAATCGAGGAAAGCGGCAAAGACGGTAATAAAGACGGTAATAAAGACGAAAAGGATGATGATAAGACAACCGGAAGCAATAAGGAAGGCGAAGATAAAAAAGAAACAGGCAACAAGGAAGGCAACAAAGCCAAAAAAACGGGCAACAAGGAAGGCGAAGTAATAAAAACAACCGGCAACAAAGAAAGTGGAGTAACCAAAACAACCGGCAATAAGGAAGGCACTATAACCAACGTTACCGGCAACAAAGAAAAACAATCATCGAAATAGGAGGCGTGTGTATGCGCATCATACCGAAACAAACCCGCGTGAGGATGGAATTCTTCAAAAGCATCGACGTACCCGACGCGATTATCGGCGTAACGGGGGTCGCGTTGATGGTGATCCTGTTTTCCTCCAACCTGACTTGGCGGTACTGGGCGATGTTGGGGGTGCTGATGTTTTACGGGGTGTTGTTCCTCAAATTCGATACGGACAGGAACTATATCACGATCCTGCACCTGTTAAAGCATTTCACCATACGACGAAGGTTTGAAAAGAACCCCGTAAAGAAAAAGAAGGGGAACACCGTGCGCGACATCACGCCCTTCACGGGTATCGCCGACGGCTTTATCGAATACGACAAGGAATATTACGCGCGGGTAATCGAAATACCTCCGGTGGAGTTCCGTTTTTACAGCGAAATGCGGCAGGACAATATGATTGACCGCGTATTGGGTTCGGTTTTCCGTTCCACAGGGGATATGATGCTCAATTTGGTCAAAATCGAACGCCCCGTCAATTATGACAGTTGCGTGGCCGCGGAGGAATTAAAGCTCCAACAGTTGGAGCAATCTTTTGGGAACGGACTTTTTAACCAAGAAGAATACGATTGCCGCGTCGCCATTATTAAGGAAAGGATAGAGGAATTCAATCGGCTCAATTTCAAGGATAAGGTATACAGGTCCTTCTTTTACCTGGTCCTGTTCGAAAAGAACAAGGACTTGCTTAAGAGCCAAATGAAAGCGGCGGTTAATAAATTGAGATCGGCGGAGCTTAACGTCCGCGAATTAAACGACACGGAGCTGTATGCTTTTTGCAAATACCAATACACCCACAAATTCGATGAGCGCGAGGCGAAGGAATTAACGGCGGAAACCTGCATGGACTGGATACTGCCGGAAAAACAGGAACTCCTCATACGCCGGTACGTCACCGACGGCGAGGATGTTTATACCTTGCGCATCACCGGTTATCCCACCTATGTGTACAACGCGTGGGGGCACCGCATCTTTAACATACCCGGCACGAAGGTTGTCATGAAGATGAAGCCGCTGGACCGCTTTAAGTCGGTTAAGAACATCGACCGCGGCATCGACGAGCTGCGTGAACAGCTTTCCAACACGGGTAAGGCCAGCCGCGTGCTGGAATTGCAAGAACATATACAAACCCTCACCAACCTGCTGGCCCTGTTAAAAAACGAAACGGAAACCCTGTTTGAGGTGAACCTGTTCATCACCGTATACGAAAGGGACAGGAAGCCCGGAGAAATGACGGCCCGCAGGAAGGTGCGCCGTTTGTTGAGCGAAGAGGGCTTCCGTTGCGATGATATCTTCCTGCGGCAATTTGAAGCCTTTGTGGGTTCCGGTATTTCCGCGTACGACCCCTTGCACAAGGAAGGGCGCGGGGTCCACTCCACCAGCGCGGCGGCGGTGTTCCCCTTCGTTAACGCCGTCATCAACGACCCCAAGGGTATAAATGTGGGGACGACCGGCGGTATGCCCGTGGTCATCGACTTTTATAAGCGCGATTTGAACCACGTCAACAGCAATATGGTCGTTATCGGCAAGTCAGGCAGCGGTAAGAGCTTCGCCACCAAAACGATCCTCGCCAATTTGGCCGCCGAGGACTGCAAGGTCTTTATCCTGGACCCGGAAAACGAATATTCCGGCATCGCGAAAAAGGTCGGGGGCAAGCTGATAGACGCGGGCAACGCGACCACGGGACGCTTGAACCCCTTCCATATCGTACCCAGCGTGGACGAGGAAGACCAAGAGGAATCCGGCGGGTTCTCCAGCTTTTCCGCCCACTTGCAATTTTTGGAAGAGTTCTTCCGCCAAATCGTGCCGGATATCAAAGCCGATTCCATGGAGTCGTTAAACATCGCCATCAACAATACCTACGCCGGTCGGAACATCGACGAGGATACAAACCTGGCTTCCCTTACCCCCTCCGATTTTCCAACATTCGACGATTTGTATGACAACCTGCTTGCGGTGTTCCAGCAAACGACCAGCGATTACGGCAAAAATAATCTGCGCAGTATTTTGACGCATATTTCCCGTTTTGCGGGCCAGGGGCGCAACGCCCGCCTTTGGAACGGGGAAGCGACCATCACCACCAAGGAAAACTTCGTCGTGTTCAACTTCCAAAGCCTGCTGGCCAACAAGAACCAAACGATCGCCAACGCGCAAATGCTCTTGATCCTTAAATGGCTGGACAACGAAATCATCAAAAACCGTGACTACAACATCAAGTACGGCGCGCAGCGCAAGATTATCGTAGTCATCGACGAGGCCCATGTATTCATCGACGCCAAGTACCCGATCGCCCTCGACTTCATGTTCCAGCTTGCCAAACGGATACGTAAATACAACGGTATGCAAATCGTCATCACGCAAAACATCAAGGACTTTGTAGGCAGCGAGGACATCGCCCGCAAATCGACGGCGATCATCAACGCGAGTCAATACTCCTTTATCTTTTCGCTTGCGCCCAACGACATGCACGACTTGTGCAAGCTCTACGAAAAGGCCGGGCAAATCAACAAATCCGAACAGGAGGAAATCATCAACAACGCGCGCGGGCAGGCCTTCGTCGTCACGAGCCCCGCCAACCGTACCCGCGTGAACATCGTCGCTTCCGAAGAATTGCAACAACTATTTTAAATAATAAACAAGGAGGAATTATTATGGAAATCACTATGTTAATGACCGGAGAAAATACGGAGCTGGTTATCACGGGACGGATGGACACCATCACCTCAAGCAAGCTGCTGCCCTTTTTAACGGAGGCCATCCAATCGTCCGAAACGGTCACGTTAAATTTCGCCGAGGTTAAGTATGTATCGTCGGCGGGGTTGCGGGTGCTATTGCAAGGGCAAAAGATCGCGCAAAGCGCATCCAAAAGTTTGAAACTGGAAAACGTTTCGCCCGATGTGATGGAGATTTTTGAAGTAACCGGCTTTTCCGCAATATTGACGATTGTCTGATGGATCGTTGTATAAAAGGGGCGGCGGTTTATGTATCTGTATAGCAACAAAACGGACGGTAACGGAAAATGGTTAGCGGTAATCATGCTGCTGGCGGCGAACTTAATCGTGACCGCGGTGATTATTGTCTATATGTTGATCCCTTCCGGCGGCGGTTCAAACGGCATCCTCGCGTTCGAATCCGCCGAGTACGGCCAGTATGTCCTCTATATCGGGCTTAATGACAGACACACCTACGAGCAAATCATCCCAACCGACGAAGCCGTGGAAATCGTGAATAATATCTTCGCCAAACACGTTGGCGGCTGGACGATGCACCACGCAAGGGGCGGTTGGGTGGACGAAACCGATACGCTGACGCAGGAGAACTCCCTCGTATACACCGTTGCCTACGCAAACGAAGTGGCCGTAATCGCCATTATGGATGAAGTCTTGGTCGCATTGAACCAAAACTCGATATTGATCGAAAGGCGGGATATTTCAAGCGTATTTTACAGGGGGGAGGTACGGAATGAATGACGAAAACCGAAAATAACATCCTGTTGTTTTCCATCACCCTTTGCTGGGCGGCGTCGTACATATTCATCAAGAGCCTGCCCCCCGACCTGTCTTCATTCGCCTACCTAACCCTCACTACGGGTATCGCCGCCGTTATCTTGGTCGTCGTCTTTTGGCGGCGGCTTAAGGAAGTGAAAGTAAGCACCGTAAAACGTTCCCTCCTTTTATCCGCGCTGTTAACGGTGAGCTTGCTTGTGGAAAGGCAGGGTATCATGCTGTTGCCCGCTTCCAACGCGAGCTTCCTGGCGGCGCTTACGATCTTAATCGTACCGCTTATCCTGTTGCTGCTCCGCAGGAAGCCGACAAGGGATAATATAATAGGAGCGCTTATTATTGTATTGGGCTTGTGCTTGACAAGCCGTTTTTCTCTGCCCGCGTTTATGAATCTCGGCTCCCTCTTTATGTTCCTCGGCTGCGTTGCGGGTGCTTTCTATATCATTTCGGCGGACCGCTTTACAAAACGCGAAAGCCCGCTGTTAATCGGCGTCGTCCAAATGGTCATTACCGCGTTAATCGGGTTTATCATGTGGACGGTTGAAGAACCGACCACGTTTTTTAGTGTCGATTACACGCGGGAATTATTGTCCTCTATTTTTATATTAGCTTTTTTTACGAAAGCGTACGCATACATTGTCTTAATGTTTTCACAAAAATACGCCGACCCCATGCGGGTGACCATTATCGCTTCCACCGAGCCGGTCGTTACGCTAACCCTTGCGGTACTCATACCGGCGGCATACGGCGCGGGTGAGGCGTTTAGCATCTATTCCCTGATAGGCGCGGTAACCATTGCCTGCGGCGCGGTAGTAGCGGGCAGCAATTTATTTATAAGAAAAACGAAACCCGCGAAGGGGGCGGGTGTATATGCTGATTAATACAAAAAAGCAATTCTTCGTAACCTTTGCCGCGTTTTTTGTGTTGGGTGCCGCGTTTAAGGTAATGGTGCTTGTGGAGGGCTTTACCGAGGTACGCCCGGTCAACGCGATCCCCCCGGTGGCGGGGTTGGCGTTCGGCCCTATCGGCGGGCTGGCTTGCGGGCTTGGTAACCTCTTTGCGGATTTATTCGGGAGTTTTGGCCCGACTTCGGTTTTGGGTGTGATCGCCAATTTTATCGCGGCTTTTTTACCGTACCGTTTGTGGCATTTGTTTTCAAACGAACCCCCCAATGTACATAAACATAAAAATATCATGCTTTATTTAGCGGTTTGTTTAGTGAGCGCGTTTACCGTGGCATGGTTTTTATCATTCGGATTATATACGTTCTTCGGTTTTTGGATTGCGGAAATATACGTTTACGTGTTTTTCAACAATTTCGGGTTTTCCGTCATATTCGGTTTACCGCTTTTGATCATTTTAACTTCGGATTCGATTGCCTTGCAATTCCGCAAACCCATGAAAAATATCGTGTTCGCCAAACTTAACATGAAGAAACCGGTTTGCGCCGTTTATTTGCTGCTGATGGTTGTTATATTCACTTGCGTGTTCTTCTTGAATATGAACCCCGGGGATATGCCGTGGCTCCATGCTTTGTCGGCGTTGTCGTTTGCGGGATTGTTGTGCCTGTTAATATGAAGGGAATGATTGCAAATGGTTAAGCAACTCAAGACTACGGTTATTACGGCAATCGTGTTTTTTGCCGTAACCATGCCCTTCCGTGAATTTTTCAGCGTGCTGGTAGTGTCGGAAATGCGCCCGGCAAGCGCGTTGCCGCCCGCGTTGGGGTTGCTGTTCGGTATACCCGGCGCGTTGGGGTGTGCCGTGGGGAATCTCATCGCGGACATCGTTTCCGGTTATGACCTTATGATTTGCCTGATCGGATTCCCCGCGCAATTCCTCTACGGCATCCTGCCGTTTATCTTATGGAAATTTATTAACCGCTTCGACGCGGACCCGGCGGCCATACGGCTAAACAACGTCGAAAACGTGATGCGCTACATTATGATTATATTGTTCAACTCCTTAACCATGGCGGGCATACTCGGCGTAATCATGCAAGGCTTCGGCATCAGCCCCCTCCTGTCCACCGGCACGCTTATGGTGTTCTTTAATAATTTCGTGTTCAGCATGGTGTTGGGTATACCCATCATAATCTTTGTATCCATACAAAAAGCAAAGAACGTCAACCTTTCACTTAATGAACGGCTGGTACTGATTTTAATAATGATCAGCGTAATCAAAGCGGGGCTTATAGGGGTGTTTGCCTATACGGAGCTTTACCGCGTGATATACGACCCGCTGGCGATGTGGAACCGCATTTACCTGCATGTAGCCGCGAGCCTGTCCATTTCCTATTTGATTACGATCGTAATCCTGCGCTGGGCGGAAAAGAACGTAACCATCCCCATCGAATCCATCGCGGGCATCGTAAGGCATTACATCAACGACGAAACCGGACGGGCGGACAGCGGATCCGTCGCCGCCGAGTGTGAAAGGTTCATCAACATCCGCAACGAAACGGGTGTATTGGCCGGGGCTTTCCGCACGATGGTATTAGATTTGGAAACGTATATACACAACCTTACAAGGGTCACGGCCGAAAAGGAGCGCATCGGCGCGGAGCTTGACGTGGCGACCAAGATACAGGCGAGTATGCTGCCTTGTATATTCCCAGCGTTCCCCGACCGCCGCGAATTTGATTTGTACGCGAGTATGCAACCCGCGAAGGAAGTCGGCGGCGACTTCTACGACTTTTTCCTGACGGACGAAAATACGCTGGCCGTGGTGATGGCGGACGTATCGGGCAAGGGGGTACCCGCCGCGCTGTTTATGGTGATCGCCAAAACATTGATTAAGAACAACGCCCAGGAAGGTAAATCCCCCGCCGAGGTTTTTACGGCGGTTAACGATATGCTTTGCGAAAACAATGACGCGGATATGTTTGTCACAGCGTTTATGGGGTATTTGGATATACCGAGCGGACGTTTTACATGTGTTAACGCAGGGCACAATCATCCGCTTATAAAAAAAGCGGACGGTGACTTCGAATTCCTAAAAATAAAACCCGCTTTCGTCCTTGCGGGGTTGGACGGCGTCAAATATACGCAGCATGAAATTTTCCTCAACCCCGGCGATATGGTTTGCCTGTACACCGACGGCGTCACCGAAGCCGAAAACCCGGAACAAGAATTGTTTTCGGACCCGTTGTTGATTGAAAAAGCGAATTTTTATAAGGATTTGTCCGTAAGTGACTTCATCGTCAAAATCAAAGAAGAAGTAAAAACCTTCGCAAACGGCGCGGAGCAAGCCGACGATATCACCATGTTGGCATTAAAAATAACGGGAGGTAAGTGAGTTGGAAAACAAGATTTTCAGAAAGAGCGCGTTGGAACGGATTTCATCGCCGGAGCAACTCAACGAGTACATGAAGGTAGCGGGGCCCGGCTTGTGGTGCATTATGGCGGGGCTGGCGGTAACGTTCGCCGCTTTTATCGTGTGGGGGCTGTTGGGTTCGATACCCGAAACGGTTGATATCTCCGGCACGGCCCTTGTCCGCGGTAACGGGCCGATGGCGGTCTACAGCTTCCTGCCCATAGACGAATCGCGCGCGCTGTCCGAGGGGATGAGTGTCCGCGTTTCACCGAATTTCGCGCCGCGCGAACAGTACGGATATATATTCGGGACCATCCGAAGCATAAGCCGTTCCCCCGTCACGGCGGAAACGCTCCGCAGCCAATTCGGCAATGACGTTGAACTGCTTTCGCTGCCTTCGGGCAATTTGGTCGAAGTCGTCATCGAATTTGAAACGGCGGCGGACGGCAGGCCCAGGTGGTCAAGGTCAAGAGGCGCGGGTATAGAGGTGATCGTCGGTTCGACCTGTACGATGACCGTCATTACCCAAGAACGCAGGCCAATTGATTTGATGTTCAGGTAATGCGGACCCCGGGGGTTTTCATCGGGATTCGTACAAAGGGAGGTTTAATCATTGGCTAAAATAAACAGAAAATTAGAAAAAGTACCCTTCATCATGCAAATGGAGGCCCTGGAGTGTGGGGCGGCTTCCTTGTGCATGGTGCTGGCATACTTTAAAAAGTGGATTCCGCTGGAGCAGGTGCGCGCCGATTGCGGCGTGTCCCGTGACGGCTGCAATGCCCGCAATATGTACCGCGCGGCCGTTTCCTACGGATTAAAGCCCACCGCTTTCCGTATGGAACCGGCGGAGCTGCGCAACGTGAAGCTACCCGCGATTATCCATTGGAACTTTAACCACTTTGTGGTGTTAAACGGCTTTAAGAAAAACCGCGCCGTAATCAACGACCCCGCGCGCGGCACGACCGAGGTTTCCCTTGAGGATTTTGACAAAGCCTTCACAGGTATTGTCATGACTTTTGAAACCACGCCCGAATTCGTGCAGGAAGGTAAACCGAGGAGCGTCCTCGGCTTCGCGCTGTCCCGCTTGAAAGGCACGATACCCGCGTTTGTGTTTATCTTTTTGATGGGTGTATTCGCTTCGCTGATCGACATACTCAATCCGGTTTTTTCACGGATATTTATGGACGACATATTGGGCGGTCAGGCGCGTTCGTGGCTGGTTCCGTTTATCATCGCCATGTCAATCACTATGCTCATTAGGGTGGTTATGTCGGTCATTAACGCGATATACCGCTTGCGGATGGAGGGGCGGTTCGCCATTACCGCCAACGCGGAATATATGTGGCACGTCCTGCGGCTCCCGATGGACTTCTTCTCCCAGCGGTACGCGGGCGACATCCTCATGCGGCAGGCTTCCAACGAGGGCATCGCAACTATGCTGATATCCAGGCTGTCCCCTATTTTGATGAGCTTCGGCTTGATGATCTTCTATTTTTTCATGCTGCTCCAATACAACCCCATTCTGACGGTCATCGGCATATCGTCGGCGGCGCTCAACATGGTATTGACGCAGTATATGGCGAAAAAAAGCGTTTCCAGCTCGCGGATATCGCAGTCTTCCGGCGGCAACCTCAACTCCCTCACCCTGTCAAGCATCGATATGATTGAAACGATAAAAGCCTCGGGCGCGGAGGGCGGCGTGTTTGAACGCTACGCCGGATATTTGGCCAAACAGCACAACGCCGACATGGACGGCCGTCGGTTCTCCATGTACTTCGGGCTGATCCCCGCTATTATCAGCCAAGTTTTAAACCTTGCGGTGATGATGTTCGGCGTTATGTTCATTATGGACGGTCACATGACCATCGGGATGCTGATCGCGTTCCAAGGCTTTTTGGGTTCATTCCTCGCCCCTGTGGGGCAGCTTTCGGGCGTGATGCGGAGCTTCACCACCATGCGGACGAACATGGAGCGCATCGAGGACGTCATGAACTACAAAAGGGAGCCGGAGTTTAACGAGGATACCGCAAGCGGCGGCGGCAAGCTGTCGGGCGCGTTAAAGATCGACAACATCACCTTCGGTTACAACAAGCTATCCCCCGCGTTGATTAAAGACTTTTCCCTTGATATACAGCCGGGTAAATCCGTCGCCATCGTAGGCGCGTCGGGTTCGGGCAAATCAACCCTTGCCAAGCTGATTACGGGGCTGTACGAGCCGTGGCAGGGCCAAATCACCTTCGACGGCAAAAAACGCGTCGAAATCGACGAATATTCCTTCCGCAGTTCGGTCTCCATGGTTGACCAGGAGGTTACGCTGTTCGAGGACACGGTTGCCGAAAATATACGGATGTGGGACCCGTCCATCGAGGACTTCGCCGTGATTCTGGCGGCGCGGGACGCCGACATACACGAAACCATCGTGTCCCGTCCCGGCGGTTTTAAACACACCGTTTCGGAAAACGGGAAGAACTTTTCCGGCGGTCAGCGGCAGCGGCTGGAAATCGCCCGCGTGCTGGCGCAGGAACCCACCATTGCCGTGCTGGACGAAGCCACCAGCGCGCTTGACGCCAAAACCGAGGAAACGGTCATGAACAACATCCGCAAAATCGGCTGCTCCTGCGTGATTATCGCGCACCGTTTGTCATCCGTCCGCGACTGTGACGAAATCATCGTGCTGGAAAAAGGCGAAGTGGTGGAGCGCGGCACACATAGTGAGCTTTACGCAAAAGACGGCAAGTATAAAGAACTTGTCGCTACGGAATAGGGGGGATTAAATTGAAGGAAATCAATATATTCGACGAACAGCTCCAAATACGTAAAACCGGCGACGACATCATGTTCGAAGGCGCGTTTGACGACCTTGTTTCCATCCTGCGCAAGAACCCCGGGATGAATACCCCGGAAGTAACCGACGCGGTGTGCGTAATATTAAACCATTTAGGCATTGAAATCCCCGAAGTACCCGAAAACCTGACCGACATGGAGGCGCGGATTGAATACCTGCTCCGTCCCTCCGGCTGTATGCGGCGGCGGGTGGAGCTCAAGGGCGAATGGTGGAAGGATTCGGTTGACCCGTTTTTCGGCTGTACCGTTGACGGTAACCCGGTGGCGTTGCTTCCCGGCAAAACCGGCGGTTACACATACCGCGGCAAGGACGGCAAGCGTATCAAGGTCAACAAAAAAACGGCGAAGCATATAGCTGAGGACGCGTTTTGTTTTTACAAGCCTTTCGCGCTCAAACGGCTGCGGCTTGCGGATTTGGCGCTGTTTATGGTTAAAAACGCGCGGCTTTCGGATTTTGCCTACGTTATGGTCATCAGCCTCATCGTTTCGCTGTTGGGGCTTGCGTCGCCTTATGTAAGCAGCCAGCTTTACGGCACGGTCATCCCGTCGGGGATTAAGACGAATATCCTCACCGTCGGCTTCCTGCTGTTGGGCACGGCTGTCGGCTCCATGCTGTTCGGGCTTGCGCAAAATTTGGTGTTGACGCGGTTTTCCACGCTGTTTATCCGTGTGCAGAACGCGGCCATGATGCGTGTTTTGTCCCTGCCGGTTACGTTCTTTAAGGATTATGCCGCCGGGGAAGTGGCAAGCCGTATGCAAAGCCTTACCGCCCTGTGCCAAACCATTTCCAACACCGTCATGTCCACGGGGCTGACGGCGCTGTTCTCCTTCGTGTTCCTGTTCCAAATGAACCTGTACGCCCCGGCGATGGTCGCGCCCGCGCTGTTGATCATCGTGGTAATGCTTATAACGTCCGTTATGACCACGGTCTTGCAATTGAATATATCCCGCAAGCGCATGATGGCGTCGTCCAAACTGTCGGCACTGTTATTCGCGCTCATTTCGGGTATACAAAAAATCAAGCTCACCGGCGCGAAGAAGCGGGCATTCGCGAAATGGGCGGCAAGCTATAAGGAAATCGGGCAGTTGACCTATTCGCCCCCTATGTTTTTGCGTCTGCTGGAACCTATTAATTTAGTGATTTCCATGGGCGGGTCGATTTTGCTGTACTACGCGGCGGGGTCATCGGGGATCGGCGCGGCGGATTATATCGCCTTCATAGCGGCGTACGGCGCCATGTCCGGCGCCATCATGTCGCTGTCAAGTTTGGCGGATACCTTTGCCGATGTGCGGACAAACCTGGAAATGGTGCGCCCCCTGATGGAGGAGCAGCCCGAAATCGTGGAAGGGAAAAAGCAGATTGTCTCCCTTTCCGGCCATTTGGAAATGAACAACATATCCTTCCGCTACACCAAGGACGGCCCGCTGATTTTGGACAATGTAAGCGTAAAGATCCGCCCCGGCGAATACGTAGCGATTGTGGGTAAGACAGGCAGCGGCAAATCCACGCTCCTGCGTTTGCTGCTGGGCTTTGAAAAACCGGAAACGGGCGGTATCTATTACGACGGGCACAGCCTGGAAACCCTGGACCTGCGCGCCTTGCGGCAATGCATCGGCGTTGACTTGCAAAACGGCAAGCTGTTCGCGGGGTCGATCTTCGCCAACATCGTCGTTACCGCGCCGTGGAAGACGCTGGAGGACGCGTGGGCGGCGGCGGAGCTTTCGGGCATTGCCGCGGACATCCGCGAAATGCCCATGAACATGCACACCATGATCACCGAAGGCGGCGGCGGGGTGTCCGGCGGACAGCGCCAGCGGATATTGATTGCCCGCGCGCTGATATCCAGGCCCAAGCTGATCTTCTTTGACGAGGCGACCAGCGCGTTGGACAATATTACCCAGCGGCATGTCGCCAATTCCATCGACGGGCTTAAGGCAACCCGCGTAATCATCGCCCACAGACTGTCCACCATCCGCGGGTGTGACCGCGTGATCATGCTGGAGAACGGCAAAGTGGCGGAGGAAGGCGGTTACGACGAGCTGATGAATAAACGCGGCGAGTTCTACGAGCTGGTAAAACGGCAAACGGTGGAGCATACGGAATGATTTAAAAAGTGAGCTGCTTTTATTTGTCAAACGTAGTAATAAACGAATCAAAAATAAAAAATAAAAGAGGAGAGAAAGAAAATGGAAAAATTGCAATTGATCCTGGCAGCGATGGAAACGGACATGGCCTTCGCCGAGGAAATGAACCCCCTGTTTGAAAACGAAAAAGTCGCGGAAATTATCGCGGCGGCGAAGAAGAAAGGCTTTGAAGTCACCGAAGCCGATTGGAAAGGGTATACGGAATGGGTGGAAGGTTTGACCGCGGAACATGGCGGTACAAAGGAATTGAACGAGGATGACCTGGATGCCGTTGCGGGCGGTACCGGCGGCAGCGGTTCCACCGGCTGTTTTTACATCGGAAGCCGCGATATTGGTGATGCAAAAGAAAGAGACCAAAACGGAAGAGTTGGATTCGGCGGGCGTTTGGCTAATTGGTGCAAGTCGCCTTCATGCAAGGCGCTGATACCTTACCGCCTTCTCACAGGCGGAAGCAACTGGGTTACATGTCCATGTTGGGGTACCAGTAATTGCGTGAACAAATGGCATTTGCATGATACGTCATGTGTTAAAGGTTAAAGTATCCAAAAATTTTGGAGGGAATTAAAATGGAAGAAGATAAAATGGGGCAATTTCAATTAATGCTGGAAGCCATGGCAGATGACGAAGCCTTCGGCGGGGAAATGAAGCCGTTATTTGAAAAATTAAGTGTTGCGGAAATTATCGCGGCGGCGAAAAAGAAAGGCTTTGAAATCACCGAAGCCGATTGGCAGGGTTATTTGGATTGGCAAAAGACCTTGCTCGCAAGCAGCGACAGCGACACAAATGAACTTAACGAAAAAGACCTTGAAGCCGTTGCGGGCGGATTTTTAATCAGTTACGTCAGAGATCATAAATGCTGGTTTCACGGCGACACCTCTGCCACCCAAAACGTGCTATACAGGGACGGGGCATTTCGTGTAAGGTGCAGGCAATTTGCGTGCAGAGGGTTTAGTCCTTTTGAACCTGATAGGGATAAGACTTGGAAGATGTGTAGATGCTTCGGTACGAACGATTGCGTGGGCAGTTGGCATACAAGACACTCTCCTGAATGTAAAATTGATTGATTTTTGGAGGAAAAATGGAACAGTTCAAATTAATGACGGAAGCCATGGAAAAGGACGCGGCTTTCGCCATAAAAATTCTTAATAATTAAGGTGTAGTTACATTAGGACTGCCTTCGGTTAAGGCAGTCCTTTTTGGAAAATGGGAGGGTTGTTATGACATTCACAAAAACCATCGACGGTACCCACGCGACATTCGCGGTGGAGGGCAGGCTGGATACGAAAACCTCTACGGAGCTGTCGGACGCCTTGCTCCCCTTTGCGGACGAAGGTACCCACGACATCACGTTGGATTTTACCCATTTGCGCTTTATTTCAAGCGCGGGGCTTCGCGTGTTGTTTTCCGCCCACAAGAAATGCAAGGCGAAGAACCGTTTTTTTGCCGTAACGGGCGCGAACGATTCGATACGGGAGATTTTTGAGATAACGGGCTATACGGGGATTTAAACGCGTAATCAAAACCATCGGGAGGTTCCGAATGTCCATATATAACATCATTGACCTGGTCGTGCTGGGCGTCATCGCGGCGTTCGGCTTTAAGGGGATAAGCAGGGGTTTGGTCATGTCCCTGGCCGGCGGGCTGTCCTTAGTCATCGGGATAAGCGGCGCGCGGGCGGCGTCCACTTACCTGACCCCGTACATGGGAAGGCTCTTGGTTCGCGTATTGGGCGAAGGGACCGCCGTAAACATCATGGACCATGTACCCTCGTTCCCCTGGGCGAACGATATCCTGACCTTGCCCACCACCTATATGTTTTCGTTTATCTTCGCTTTCCTCGGTATCACGCTGGCTGTTTATTACGCGGCGTCCCTGTTGGACGCGGTCGTAAAGTTCCCCATATTAAACCTGGCGAATAAGCTCGGCGGACTTGCGGGCGGGCTGATATTCGGCGGGGCTGTCGTATGGCTGGGGGTGTATCTGCTCCGTTATTTCGGCATCCCGAGCCCGGGCGTGATCGGGAACACGATGCTGCTTGAATTCGTGTACCGAACGATGCCGCAGTTGCAAAGCTATATCCCGTAGGGAAAGGACGCGTACCATGAATGAATTGGTTATTGAAGCGAAGACGGAAAACATCGACGCGGTGCTTAACTTTATATATGAAAAGCTCGGGAACTGCCCCGAAAAAACGAAAAACCAAATAAGCGTCGTCACGGACGAAATCTTTTCCAATGTCGCCAACTATGCTTATAACCCGGGGGTCGGCAACGTAAGCATCCGCGTTACCGTGGATGAGGAAGTATCCATCGAGTTTGAGGACGGCGGTATTGCCTTTAACCCATTAAACGCCGCCGACCCGGATATATCATTGGGGGCGGAGGAACGCGGCATCGGTGGGCTGGGTATCCATATCGTGAAGAACATCATGGATTCCGTTGATTACCGCCGTGACGGAAACAAAAATATCATTACCGTTAAAAAAAAGCTGTAACCGAAGGGGAGTATTCATATGCCGGGTATACGGGACAATATGAGGAATTGGTGGGAAAAGCAAAAAGAGGAATTCAAGCTGCAGCGGGCGCTGGCCTCCCGTGACAGCGCCGCCAAAAAGCACCGAGCGTTATACAACGCGGAACTGGCAAAAACGGAAAAGCAAGCCAAAGCCAAAGGGGATTGCGACCCCTACGATTTATTAATGGAAAGATACAACCAACGCATGAACATCCGCGACAACCCGGAAAAATTCCGCGCCATTGAAAAAGCAAACGAAAAAGCGGGCAAGCAGCATGGCAACGCCACGGGTTGTTCCATGGCCCTTGACAGGCTGTACGGCGAAAAAAACATGGATAATATAAATAAAGACAACATGAAGGGGCGCGGCTTGGGCGCGTGGCTTGGGCGGCTGGTGACCGGACGCAGGGATTCCGGCGTGCGCGCGACGGGTGTGGAGGCACATAAAGCCCATATGACGCAAACGGGCTTCAACCATGGCGAAATGCAAGAGGTATGGAAGTTGCAGCAATGCGAGGCGGAAATCCGCAGCGGTGCCCTTAAACCGGAGGAAGTCCTTGCCCGCGAAATGGACAGCTTCGGCAAAAAATACGACGCCGAAAAAACCATTGCCAAAATGAAAAACCAAACCATGGAAAACCGCAACAAACCCGCGGGGCCGGAAAGCACGGAATTCATCGAACAATTCCGCTGGATGTCGAGGGAACGCGCCTGTATGTATGAAAGGATACACGCGGAACATGGCATGGATTTTTTCCCGCAGCATTACGATAACGACGAGCTTAACACTTCAAAAGCAAACGCGGAAATGTATCCCCAAAACACCAACGGCTCCAAAACGCTAGATAGGCTTACAACCCGCGTCACGCTTGCGCGGGCATATATGTATTCCCAAGGCTGTACGCTGGAGCAAATATACGGCGATACGGACGCCGACAAAGCGCTGCGCACGAAATACGGCAAGGAAATGATGCAAAAGCTGTCGGGAAGCATGGAAGACGCGAGCAAGATGTATGCCGACATCGCCAAAAAACTTTCCGACTTCCCCATGCCCGATATGACAAGCGACGCCGCAATCTACGAAAATATGCGCGATATCGACTTCGCAAGGAACGCGGGGATTGACCTGTCGCAAATCATCAATCTGCGGGACGAGGACAAAGAGAATAAAAGACCGTACCACGCGTTGGAGCAAGCCTTCCATGACAATTTAACGGATAAGGAATACGAGCGGTTCAACATTATGAATCAATATTCCCAAGGTATCGTGCATAACGGCATCGATGACCGTATAACGTTGATGAGAACGGGCGATTATTCGCAAAAACCCGTATCCTATAATAAAGATATGAACGGTAAAGACAAAGCGGTACGCTCGCCCTTCCAACAAATGCTGATGGGTTTAACAACGGAGAAGAAGGATTATATACAAGAAAATTACGTACCCGGCAAAAAAATGGGCGACGGCAGACCCATTTTGCATGAAACCATGAAATACCGCGAAAAAAAGGAAATGGAAGTCGCAAGGAATTACGATTATGAAGAAACAGAAAAAAAAGTCGTCGGAACCATCACCAACGACCAAGTAAGGCAAATACAAAAGCAAGTGTTTAATCCCAATCCCAAGCCCAAGGTCAAGGTCAATGAGCAAGCCAAGCAAGACTTCAGCAAGGAGCTGCTCGGCGATAAAAAGAAAAACGTCGCCACGGTAAATAACCACGACCGCAAGGGCTTATCGCCGCCGTCTCCAAAAAAGCGCGAAACAAAGATATAAAGCGTAAGGATTGGAGGAGAAGATATATATGGCAGGGATAGATAACCGGCAACCCACGGGCATCCGCAAATGGTGGGAAACGTTTAAGGCGGAATACCGTTTCCAACGGGATACCGCCGCCCGCGACAACGCGGCAAGGCAATTCGATACCTTGGACAGGGCAAGGGGAAAAACCCCCAAGGATAAAGCGGATTTGGGCAAGCTCGCGGAAAAGGTGCATCGCCTTAACGGGGAGGTGGAGAACACCTCCAAAAACATACAGGACCTGTACGGCGAAAAAAACGCGGACAACGTAGCGAAAAACAACGGTAAGGGCCGCGGCCTTGGCGCGTTGCTCGGGCGTATCGCCAGTTGGCGTTCCCTATCCTCCGCCCGCGCGTCGGGGCAGAAGGCGTTCACCGGCTTTCAAGAGGAAAGCATCCGCGACAATCCCGCACCGATAGAGGCACAGGATACCGTAAGCCAGTTCAATAAAATGGCGAAGGAACGCTATAACAATGAAATAATATTTGCCAAGGAGCAGCACGACAAGGAATTCTTCCCGCAGTTTTATACCGACGGTAAATATAACCAAAACAAAGCGGTCAACGATATGCAAGAAACGAATACGAACGGTTCCAAGACATTGGGACGGGTAAGCTCCCGGGTCAGCCTGGCGCAAATGTACATGTATTCCCAAGGTTGCACCATCGACCAAATCTACGGCAATACGCAGGAAAGCAAGGATTTACGCGCCAGGTACGGAAGAGAGATGATGGATAAGCTAACCGGACCGCTGGACGAAACGGGCAAGATGTATGCCGACATCGCAAAAAAGCTGAGCGATTTCCCCATACCCGATATGTCCTCCGACGCCGCCCTTTATAATAATATGCGCGAAATTGATTTTATTAATAATTCGTCGATTAACTTCACCCAAGACCTGGACCTGCGCAATGAAGCCGCCCAGGATAAGGCACCCTATTCGCCGCTTGAACAGGCGTTTCACAATCACCTTTCCGAAGAGGATTTCAAAAAATTGGATAAAGCAACCCAATGCGGGCAAAGCCTGCACTGGAACGGAATCTCGGATCGGATAGCGTATATGGTTTCCGATGAATATTCGCTGAGTCCCGATAAGGTAATTGACCACGGCACGGACCTTTCCAAGCGTACGGGCGTCATCCATTATACGGGCAGGGTGGACGCGATAAGGGAGCAGTTTAAGCCGGGGGATAAATTATGCGACGGCAAAGCGACCCTGCCGGGAAGCATAGAAGCCATGGTAACCAAATCGGGTGAATTATCGAGTAAAGCAAATAATGTGATTATCAACATGCAAACCGAAACCATCACCAACGGACAGGTGAAGCAAATCAAGCAGCAAGTGCTTAACGCCAAACCCAAAATCAAAACCGACGATTCCGCACGCAAGCCCTACCCCAAGGAAGAATTGTTTGGGAACAGCAAAAACAAGAACAGCATAAAAAAGAAGGAATCCTCTAACGAAAACGTAAAAACCAACGAGGAACGCAAAAGCAAAAATTTCAAATAACGCGGGGAGGTTCCCATGGCCGAAAATAAAAATATGCCGCCATATGAAGAAAGCCTTGACGTATTGCGCTTTAGCGCGGGGCGTTGGCGGAAGGGACCGCCGGACACACCTTTGGACAGACAGCCGGGTACGATATTTGACAGCATCCCTTTCAGTACGGAAAACAACCTGTACGGCGCGTTCCAAAACCAGTTGCAAGACGCTCCCATGGCATTGGTTTCGGACGGTACGCGCAAAAGGTTGTTACGGGAATGTAACGATCGGCAAAAAGTATTCGACGGCGACCTCGAGGCGTTAAAGCTCCTCCGCTTCAACACGATGGTGCAGCAGGTTGAGGAGTACGCGTATAACAGAATCCACTACCCCGAAAGGGCAAAAATAGAAGGCACGATATTTAACAACCTGCCGGACGGCCAACAAAAATTGGACGGTTTGGTATCGACGTTACAATTCGACGAAAATTACTTTATGGATAAAAGCAAGGGATCCTACGGTATCATCGGGTCAAACGACTTGTTGAATATCATCGATACCCTAAATTTAAAGGAAGCGAAACAGGTAGGGGAACTGCACAAAATCGTCGAAAAATCCGTAGAGGCGGACAAGGAGAAGGGGCTTTGGCCCCCGCAGCAGTACGCCTTCCGCTGCGACCATTTTAAGGGTGACCGCCGCCAAACGGACAAATACGCCGCGCGGGTGCAATCCCTGCTTGTGCAATGCGGCGACTTGACGGATGAGGATAAGCAATACGGCACCGCCATGTTTAAGCGTAACTTCCCCGACAAGGACTTCGACGAGATATTCATTGACGGTAAAAGCGTAAACGAATATTGCGTCGACCATGACATGAACCCCACCGACGAGGAAAAGATGTGCCTTGTGACGGCCCACGCGCTGGACGCGAAAAGCAAGGTGGATTTCCGCCGTTACGACCCGGACCGCCCCGACAAACGGACGCTGCCCACCACCCTCAAGCCGGAAATGGCACCCGAGACGAAAAAGTACGGCGTCATCGGCAGCGCGTTAAGATGGGTTGTAAACTTTAGGAATAAGGAAAAACAAAAGGAAGCCAAGGCCGACTTGATGGCCGCGTTGGGGCGCGACCCCAACCCCGAACGGAACGCGGCGTATGCCGAGGATATCAACTCGAGCGAAGCAAAGAAGCGGCGGGACGCCATCACCAACGAATATTTCGTTGACCGCCGTACGGAAACGGATTTACTTAAGGACGCGGTAAAGGACGCGTTCCTTGAAGAAAAATATAAGAGCCTGTATACCCTCAACGGCGAACGGTTGGAAAACATCAGGGAGGGCGCGCTGGAATTAAGCGCCTTTGATCCGTTTGTGGACACGGAGGAAGCCCGGATTAACAAGGACATCGAATACGCCCAATCGGAAATAAAGTTCCCGGGTACAAAGAAGAAAACCTTCCAAACGCTCAACGGCGAAAGCAGCCGTACGATGGGCGCGTTGTGCCGTTTGGGGATGATGGGTTCCATGCACAATCCCTACGGTGATACCGAAACCACCGAAAACGCGAAAAAGGAAGCTATGAAAAAATACGGGGACAGCTTGGGGCTTTTATTGCACAAGCGCGACAATTCGAAGGGCGGCATAAAAGACAAGGACATCACCGACAAACAAGCGAAGTTAATCGCCGATGATGTAATCAAGATCATGCGCAGCACAAGCACTTTAAAAATGCCCGATTGCGACCTGTCCGACCCGATGAGCGTGGGGAAGCATTACCGTGAGCTTAACCGCTTGTGCGAATACGGTTCCGCCCTGACGCAGCTCCACGACGCTTTGCCGCCCAAGGTGGTGAAGGAAATCACGGAAGGCAAAAAAACCTTCCCGGGCGAGTTTAAAAATTTTATGAAAACCACGGAGCAATTAAAGACATTGAGTATCATGGACCCCACCATGCAGGTGCGCGGCATGGCCCATTTGGTCATCGCCGCGACAGGCAACACCCCCGCCAAGGAAGTGCTTAACGACCGCGATACGGTTGATAAAATCCACGTAAGCCAACAACTGTGCAAGGATTTGAAGGGAGGCTTCCCGCCGGGCAAGCCCTTCAGCGAAATGAACGCGGAGGACCCCTTTGAAGCGGAACTTAAATCCGAAACCTTGTTAAACGAAACGAAAAAAAATAAAAACAACCCAAACACGGCAAAACAGCGGACGGATATGCTGGAAAATATCTGCCTGGGTTCGGGGCGTACCAAGCCGGAGCTGGCAAAAAAACAAAATGACTGGGTTAGGGAAAAGGCAAACACCGACAAGCATATGGAGGAAGAAAGAAAAGCCAAGGAACAAGAGCAACGGGAAAGGGAGGAAAAAGAACGGAGCAAACGGGAACGAAAGGAAGCCTCGGTTAAGAATGCCGCCGAAAAGAAAGCGAAGTTGAACCAACCGAAGGTGAAGCTGCCGTCGGAGAAAAGCCTTGACAACCAAGGCGACGCCCCCAAGTCGAAGCCAAGCGGAGGCAACGTGCAGCGGCACAGTAAAAATCTGAGCAATAACGCAAACACGCAACAAAGGAAGAGCGTTAAAAACTTTTAAAATAAACAAATAAAAATTAAATCCAAAGGAGTGTTTACCATGGGAAAACCTGGAAGCGGCAAGAACGGTGTGGATAAGTTTACAGAAAAAATGTCCGAAAAAACGTATGATTGGCTCCCCCCAATCGAGGACAATGAGCTCGAAGCCGACGAGGACGGTTTTTTAACCAACCCGCGGTTAAAGGATTTAAACGAAATGATTGACGATGCAAACAGAGGCCCAAAGGCAATCGAAATCGTTTCAAACGGGGTTATGGAACTTGTCAGCGAAGAAGTGACGAACGTTGTTGAGGAATTTAAGGACATCATGAGCCAATGTCAAAAAAAGTTGGCCTCCGCGGTGGAAGATTTTGATGAAATTGAGGAAACGGTCATCGGATTAAACGACGAATTCCTGTTCCTTACCGACAACTTCGGCAACAAACCCGAAGACAACAAGAACTTCAGCGACAAGGTAAAAAATGAAATGGTCAAGTACGACACTGCGTGGATTGAGCACGCCCCCGAAGAAGGCAAAATTAACCCCACGCCGAATTTGACCCCCGCGGAATTGGCCTTCGGCGTAGATACCTATGACATGAACTTCGGCACAACCGTGGACATCGACGGCATATATATCAACGGCCAAAGCGTGAAGTCCATATTCGGCAGCGTCGAACCCCAAAACGAACAGGAAGCCCAAAAATTAACCGATTACAAAAAAGCCTTCGTGACCGCCAGCGCCATGGGGCGGGAAGATAAGATCGACTTCCGCTTCACCAACCCGGAAAACGCGAACGAAAAATCCGGGATGTTCTCCTTAAAAACCTCCGTACCCAACGAAATGAAGAACGTATCCTTTTGGGGTGAAGTGGGGAACTTTATGTCCGCCTTGGGCAAGGGCGATTTCGGCAAAATGAAGTCCTGCCTCGACAACCTTAAAATGGTGACGGGCCTGTCCTCCACCAAGGACAAAAAACACGAAAACCAAATGAAAACCGACGCCATAGCCGAACGTTCCGACCGCCGCCATAAAATCAACCAAGACCAATTGACTAGTGGTGGCAAGCAAGTGGATAAAAAGCGGGTTTCAGGCGTTAAATTAAAAGTCAACGATTATAAACTGGATGACGTGACAATCGACAAAAAGGCAACCGAACCGAAGAAGAAGAAATAATCGAAAATATATTCTATAAAAGTGTTGACATGTTATTCCATGCGTGTTATACTGCGCTTGCAACAAACGGTCGCTTTTATACCAAGGACGGGAAATGCCACCTCAGGAAGGGGCGCAAGCCCTGAAACTGACCGCTCCGCGCCGTGCTTTAGCCGCCGTCCCCTGTTGCACAGCACCATCCGCCGCACCTTCGGGTAGGGGGTAATACATTCGGCCAAGAGCTCAGCCGTATATACCGCCCGCAACGCGTTCCTACCCAAAGGCCAAGGCAAGCAAGCCCTCATGAGGCATAAATAATACCAAGGAATCCGGATTCCCGTTTTTAACAAGCAAGGAAAAACATAAAAAAATATATATTAAGCCGAACCATGCATACGTGGCAGTACACGTTGTATGGGCGGCTTTTTTGTTGTTTCGCCTTGATATTTTACGATTCTTGTAGCATATTATATATTGTTGGAAAGGATTCATATTTTATCGGGGGGTCGTCATATTGTCCGATAACCGCAAAGAACAGGAGCGTGCGGAACTGCATCGCACAATATGGAGTATAGCCAACGATTTACGCGGTAGCGTGGACGGTTGGGACTTTAAGCAATATGTCCTCGGAATGTTGTTTTATCGGTATATCTCCGAAAACCTATCCGCTTACATAAACGCCGGGGAACACGAAACGGGTGACACCGCATTTAACTATGCGGCACTTTCGGATGCCGACGCGGAGGCTGCCCGCGAAGACCTTGTTAAGACAAAGGGCTTCTTCATCCTGCCCGGCGAATTGTTTGAAAATGTATTAAAGCGTACCGCGGCTGACGAAAACTTGAATGAAACGCTCGAAGGTGTGTTTAATAACATAGAAGCGTCCGCACAGGGTACGGACAGCGAAGCCAATTTCAAAGGGTTATTTGACGATATTGACGTTAATTCCAACAAGCTCGGCGGCACGGTGGCACAGCGTAACGCAAGGCTCGTTAAACTGATGAACGGTGTAGCCGATATGAAGCTCGGGCAGCGTGACGCTACATCCAATGGCGCTTCGCGCGGATATTCCGAAAACACCATAGATTTATTCGGCGATGCTTACGAGTTCCTGATGGGTATGTACGCAAGCAACGCGGGCAAGAGCGGCGGCGAATTCTATACACCGCAAGAGGTGTCCGAGCTTCTGACCCGTATAACGTTGATTGGCAAAACTTCCATAAATAAGGTGTATGACCCTGCGGCGGGCAGCGGCTCTCTGCTGCTTAATATCGCGAAAATCCTCGGCAAGGATAAGGTTCGGCAGGGGTTTTACGGGCAGGAAATCAACATCACTACCTACAACCTGTGCAGAATCAATATGTTCCTGCATGATATTGATTTTGATAAATTCGACATTGCCCATGGTGACACGCTGACTGACCCACAGCATTGGGATGACGAACCCTTCGAAGCCATCGTTTCCAATCCGCTTTATTCAATCAAGTGGGTGGGTGACGATAATCCCCTGCTCATCAATGACCCGCGTTTCTCTCCGGCGGGTGTACTGGCGCCGAAATCGAAAGCCGACCTTGCGTTTATTATGCACAGTTTGACATGGCTGGCTACCAACGGCACGGCGGCGATTGTCTGCTTCCCGGGTATTATGTACCGCGGCGGGGCCGAGCAAAAAATCCGCAAGTATCTTATCGATAATAATTTTATCGACTGCGTTATCCAACTGCCGGGCAATTTATTTTTCGGGACAAGCATCGCTACCTGTATTATGGTGTTGAAAAAGTCCAAGAACGATAACAGCACGCTGTTCATCGACGCAAGCAAAGAATTTGTTAAGGTGACGAACAACAATAAATTGACAGCGGATAACATCACAAACATTCTCGGGTTTTATACGGGACGCGAAGATGTACGGTACAAGGCGAAACTTGTCCCCAATGACGATGTTACCGCACAGGATTATAACCTTTCCGTAAGCTCCTACGTTGAGCAGGAGGATACGCGGGAGGTTGTGGACATAGTCAAACTTAACGCCGAGATTGACCGCATTGTTGCACGCGGGGACGTTTTGCGGCGTGAAATTAGTGCGATTATCGCGGAGATTGAAGGGGATGCCGATCATGAATGAACCCACAAATAAAATTAAAATATTTGAAGACAAGCGTGTTCGCTACGAGTGGGATGAACAAGCCGAAAAATGGTGGTTTTCGGTTGTTGATATCTGCTCCGTGCTGACCGACAGCGATTATCATGCTGCCAGAAATTATTGGAAATGGCTGAAAGGCAAACTAAACGCCGAAGGGAGCGAGTTGGTTAGTAATACTAACCAACTGAAAATGAAATCCTCAGACGGTAAATTTTACAACACGGACGTTATGGACACAGAACAGGTTTTGCGCCTTATCCAGTCTATCCCAAGCAAAAAAGCCGAACCGTTTAAGTTATGGCTTGCCAAAGTCGGAAGCGAGCGTATTGACGAAACCGTTGACCCGGAGCTTTCCATTGACCGTGCTATCCAAAACTATCGGCGATTGGGGTACAGCGAAAATTGGATTAACCAGCGGATTAAATCCATTGAGGTGCGCAAAGCCTTAACGGACGAATGGGACAACGCGGGTGTGGAGCAGGGTGCCGGATACGCGGCGTTGACCGATTTAATGACAAAGACGTGGAGCGGAATGACCACCCGTGAATACAAAAAACACAAAGACTTGAAAAAAGAAAACCTGCGCGATAATATGACCAATACCGAATTGGTGCTTAATATGCTGGCGGAGGTTGCGGCAACGGATATTTCCGTTGTGCGGCAACCCGTAGGGTTTGCCGAAAGTGCCCGGGCCGCCAAAGAAGGTGCCGAAACAGCCAAAATCGCCCGGGAACAGCTTGAAAAAAGTACGGGAAGACCTGCTGTGAGTTCGTTGAACGCTAAAAATTTAGGGCAGGTTGTTTTACGTGAGCCGGAATAAAAATAGTTCTTGTAAATTTTGCAACGGGGTGTTGCAAAATTGGAAGGCGGCGAAAATGACCAACCTTGACCGTTTGATTGCGGAGCTTTGTCCGGATGGGGTGGAGTATAAAACTCTCGGAGAGCTGGGAGGGTTTTATAGTGGTTTAATCGGGAAATCAAAAGATGATTTCAACGATGGTAACATTAAATATATTTCCTATATAAACGTATTTAATAACCTTGCAATAGACAACAACATCACCGATAGAGTAACTATTGGTGACGGCGAGCGTCAAAATGCTGTTCGTTATGGGGATGTTATTTTTACTGGTTCATCCGAAACTCCTAATGAATGTGGAATGTCTTCGGTTATGACCGTTGAAACAGACGAACCGTTGTATCTTAATAGTTTTTGTTTTGGATTTCGATTAAATGACTCCGATGTGCTTATTCCGGGGTTTTCTAAGTATTTATTTCGTTCGGATGTTTTGCGGAAACAGATAGTTAGGACGGCAAGCGGCGTGACGCGTTTCAATGTATCGAAGAAAAAAATGGAGAATGTTTCCGTGCCCCTCCCCCCGCTCCCCGTTCAACGTGAAATTGTCCGCATTTTGGACAATTTCACGGAGCTTACAGCGGAGCTTACAGCGGAGCTTACAGCGAGAAGGAAGCAGTATAATTATTATCGTGACGAGCTTCTGACGTTTGGTGATGAAATACCTTATTATCCGATGGGTGAAATTTGTGATTATGTTGACTACCGTGGAAAAACCCCGAAAAAAGTAACCGATGGTATTTTTCTCGTAACAGCTAAAAATATTAAAAAAGGGTTCATTGACTATGAACAATCGAAGGAATATATAACAATTGGGGACTACGACGAGGTTATGCGAAGAGGATTACCTAAAATAGGTGATGTGCTGATAACAACAGAAGCCCCATGCGGTAATATTGCTCAAATAGACAGAGAAGATGTTGCATTAGCACAAAGGGTAATAAAATATAGACCCAAAACCACAACATTAAATAGCTCTTACTTGAAGTATATTTTGCTTAGTAAAGAATTCCAAGATAAATTAATGGCTTCTTCAACAGGTGGGACTGTAAAAGGGATCAAAGGGAGCAAGTTACATAAATTGACAATACCTTTGCCTTCGTTAACCGAGCAAATCCGCATTGTTGGTCTGCTTGATCGTTTCGATACGCTGGTGAACGATATTACAAACGGTCTGCCCGCTGAAATTGAAGCGAGGCGTAAGCAGTATGAGTTTTATAGGGATATGATGTTGAGTTTTAAGGGGGTAGAAGTATGAAAGAACTTATAAAACCCGTTGTTGAAGAAAGCAAAACGTTAGTCAAGCCTGTTTATGAGGATCTGGCAAAACCGGCAGTTAAAGAATTCGGAACAACTCTCGGGCGTGCTGTTCATGCACTATTATTTCCTGTGCGTGGTTTATGCTGGGGGTTTGAAAAAATAGAGAAAGTTGTATACGAAGGTTTAGAAAAAAGGCTTGCAAAAGTGCCGCAGGAAAAACAACGTACTCCAGAACCTGAAATTGCTGTACCGGTAATGCAAGCACTAACATATACCGCTCAGAATGACACATTGCGTGAGATGTATCTCAATCTGTTGGCAAACGCAATGAATAGTGATTATGATAAAGCTGTTCATCCCTCTTATGTGGATATAATTAAGCAAATGAACCGCTTGGATGCACTTGTTTTCTCGAAACTCGCCAAATATGCAGAAAAATATATCAAAACTATTACCCCAACTGTATCTGTAAAAGGGCAAGGGAAGTTTTTTATAAACGCAATGCCACAATGGTTTTTAGGTTGGACGATAGAGAGTTTTGATATATTTGACATATCTGCTTGCTTAGTACGACTATCTCGATTAGGTCTTATTGAGTTAATGTATGAACGAATAACAGGAACAGATGGTTACGATGAATTGAAGTCTTCGGATTTCATCGTTTCTATATTCAATAGATATGTAGCGAGAAACCCTGCTATGGAGTTGGAAATAACAGCTACTAATAATGTCTTATATATTAATGAATTTGGACAAAGATTTTCTAAGGCTTGTTTATAAGTGGAGGATTTTTAATGACCCATTACAACCCCATCGCCTGCACCAACGAATCCACCGTCGTAGCCGAATATAACGCGGAAGACAGAGCAGCATCGGAATACCAATCCGAAGCCGATTTGGAACGTGAATTTATCCGCTTACTCTCTGAGCAGGGTTACGAACGTTTGACATTCACCAACGAAGCAGCTCTTATCGCAAACTTGCGGAAACAGCTTGAAGCGTTAAACGGCATCTCCTTTTCCGATGGTGAATGGGAACGGTTCTTCGGCGAATGCATCGCAAGCTCCAATATGGGGATCGTGGAAAAGACCCGCAAAATACAGGATGGCGATACGATCCAATTCCTTAAACGCGACGACGGCAGCACCAAAAATATAAAACTGCTCGACAAAAAGAACATCCACAACAACCGCTTGCAAGTGATTAACCAGTACGAGGAAGAAGCGGGAACGCACGGCTCACGGTATGATGTGACGGTATTGGTGAACGGTTTGCCCCTTGTACATATAGAGTTAAAACGGCGGGGCGTGGCAATCCGCGAAGCGTTTAACCAAATCAAGCGATACCAGCGTGACAGCTTTTGGGCGGCAAGCGGGCTTTATGAATATATACAAATCTTCGTGATTTCCAACGGAACCAACACCAAATATTACAGCAATACCACCCGCGAGGCTCACATCAAGGAGTTGGGTGGGGGTAAACGCCGTAAGAATAAGAAGACTAGCAACAGCTTTGAGTTTACAAGCTATTGGGCTGATGCGAACAATAAGGTTATCGCCGACCTTGTGGATTTTACCAAGACGTTTTTCGCCAAGCATACGCTGTTGAATATCTTGACGCGGTTTTGCGTGTTTACAAGCGAGGAACTGCTGCTTGTTATGCGTCCGTATCAAATCGCGGCTACGGAAAAGATATTGAGGCGGATTGTTTGTTCAAGCAATTATAAAAAGACCGGGACGGTTGCCGCAGGTGGGTATATATGGCACACCACGGGCAGCGGTAAGACCTTGACGAGTTTTAAAACGGCACAACTCGCTACGGGGTTGGAAAGCGTTGATAAGGTACTGTTTGTGGTTGACCGTAAAGACCTTGATTATCAAACGATGAAAGAGTATGACAAATTCCAAAAGGACGCGGCGAACGGCAGCAAATCCACGCGGCAGCTTGAAAAGAACCTTACAGACCCGAACGCCCGCATCATCGTTACAACCATACAAAAATTGGACGTTTTTATCGGCAAGAACAAAGCACACGATATTTACAAAAAGCACGTTGTTATTATCTTCGACGAGTGCCACCGCTCCCAATTCGGGGAAATGCACCGGAAGATTGTTAAGGCGTTTAAGCAATATCACTTGTTCGGCTTTACGGGTACGCCCATTTTCGCGGTCAACGCGGGAACGGGCGGTAGCCCCCTGTTGCGGACTACGGAGCAGGCGTTCGGCGATAAACTGCATACATACACGATTGTGAACGCAATCAACGATGGAAACGTGCTGCCGTTCCGCATTGATTTTATCAATACCGTAAAGGCAAAGGACGGTATCGAAGATAAAAACGTGCGGGCGATAGATGTAGAAAAAGCGATGTCAGCCCCTGAGCGTGTCCGTGAAGTGGTGGCGTATATACTCGAACACTTCGACCAAAAGACCAAGCGCAATGTGTTCTATACCCTAAATGAACAACGCGTGGCGGGTTTTAATTCTATTTTTGCCGTGTCCTCCATCCCGATGGCGATGAAATATTATGAGGAGTTCAAAAAACAGCTCGCGGAGAAGAATAAGAAGTTAAAGGTTGCTACGATATTCAGTTATAGTGCCAACGATGATGACCCCGAGGATGCCCTGCCCGATGAAGACTTCGAAAATGACAGGCTCGACAAAAGCTCCCGTGACTTCTTGGAAGCGGCGATTTCCGATTATAACGAAGCGTTTAAGACGAAATATGATACGTCTGCCGACAAGTTTCAAAATTTTTATAAAGACCTCTCCCAACGTGTTAAGAGCCGAGAGGTTGATTTGTTAATCGTTGTTAATATGTTCCTGACGGGTTTCGACGCTACCACGCTCAACACACTTTGGGTAGACAAAAACCTTAAAATGCACGGTCTGATACAGGCGTATTCCCGTACCAACCGCATACTCAACAGCGTTAAGACCTTCGGCAATATCGTGTGCTTCCGTGACTTAAAACAAGCTACCGATGACGCGATTGCGTTGTTCGGTGACAAGGAAGCGGGCGGCGTGGTGCTGCTTAAAACGTATGATGATTATTACAACGGGTTTGACCATAACGGTGAATATAAACAGGGGTATGTTGAATTAATCGCCGAGTTAACAGATAAGTTTCCGCTTGGCGAGGCGATTATCGGCGAAGAGGCCCAAAAGGAATTTATCCGTTTATACGGTGCGATTTTGCGCTTGAAAAATATTTTAACGGCGTTTGATGACTTCGCAGGGAACGAAATCCTAAGCAATAGGGACTTTCAAGATTATCAAAGCGTTTATATCGACTTGTACCGGGATTTGCGCCCGAAAACCGACGGCGACAAAGAAAATATTAATGATGACATTGTGTTTGAGTTGGAGCTGATTAAGCAAATTGAGGTCAATATCGATTATATCTTGATGCTGGTGGAGCAGTACAATGCCGGTAACCGCGAGGATAAAACCCTGTTGGCATCCATCCAAAAGGCTGTTAATTCGAGTATGGAGCTACGCAGCAAAAAAGAACTAATAGAAGGGTTTATCGCCCGGGTCAATTTGGATGGCAGGGTTAGTGATAACTGGCAACGCTTCGTACGGGAGCGGAAAGAGGAAGACTTAACGGCATTGATTGCCGACGAAAAGTTGAGAGAGGACGAAACCCGCAGGTTTATAGACATGGCGTTCCGCGACGGTACGCTAAAGACCACGGGGACGGATATAGATAAAATCATACCGCCTTTATCTCGATTCGGCGGGGGCAATCGAATTGAGAAGAAACGGGGTATCATCGAAAAGTTGACGGGGTTTTTCGAAAAATACTTGGGACTGGTATAACCGGGAATACAATAAATAATGGGAGCTTCATCAGCGGCTCTCTTTTTTTGTTTACAAAACCGTATTTGAGCTAGTAACAACCAACCGCCGTATACAAAGGAAACGACATTCAAAAGGAATGGTGAGCAAAACATGGCGGACCCGACTAGGGAAGTATTCAAGTACGAAAGTTTGGATGCGCGCGTCACAAGCAGGGATACCAAAGGACAGGAAACCACCCATTCCTTGGGTGCGTCCATACGCGACGCCGTTTCGGGTTTGCGGAGCCGTTGGTTCGGTAAGGAGCGGCGGTTAAAGAACGAATACCTCAAGGCTGATGAAAACTTGAATAAGGTGATGAATACCCCGCGTTCCGTCAACAGCAAAGAGGATTTGCTTAAAATGAACAGGGAAATCACCGAAGCGTACCGCAAGGCTTTCGACGCCATGTTAAAGATAGCGGAACAATACAGGAAGTCAAGCGACCCCAGGCGTAATTTTTTAGCGGGGCAAATGGGCAGGCAGCTTACGCAGATGCAGACCAACCGCGGGCACCTCACGTCCATGATGCAGAAGGGGATTTCGGATTATGACAAACCGGACAAAAGGGTAGAAACGAAGGCGCTTTTTTCCAAATCCCCCGAGGAATTCTTTAGGGAATCGGAAATCACCAGGTTTAACAATATGACGAAATTCAACGCCGGGGCTATGAACACCGTGTTCAAGGCCAAGGAAAACGAAAAGGACGTCATCGTCAAGCCCGGTAATATGTTCCTTAAGCATGAAAAGGATTTCGATGATAAGGGCAAGGTCTCCGCGACTATTTACCGCGGCGATCAGGACAGCGAGGAATTCGGCAGGATTGCCTACTGGAGCCAGCATGACAAGCTCGGGTACGACGGTAAGGATGACCTTTTCACCGTGGATAAGCCTTTATATAAGAATGTATACAACAAGAAAACGAAGCAGATCGAGCAAACGCTGGTGGTGGAAAGCGAACAGAAGCGTACCATCGAGTCGGCCTTCCGTGACCAGGGCGCGTTCGCGGTTTCGCAGCTTTTGGGCTTTGATGTCATCGTACCTACCAAGCTGGGCGTGGACGAAAACAACCGCTATGTGTCCACCATGGACATGGCGGACGGTACACCCGCTTTCAAATACAACCCGTATTTGACCGAGGCGTATAAGGATGAAGTGGTAAAGAACATTGACAAAGCGAACTTCTCGCCCAAAGCCACAAAGAAAGAAAAGGACCGCTTGCTGAACATGACGGACCCGAGCTTGCAAAGGGAGATGTCGAAGCTGGCCATCGTCGATATCATCATCGGCCAGGAGGACAGGCACACCGGCAATTTCTTCATCAGCGGCAAGCCGGGCAATTACAAGGTTACGGGGATCGACAACGACTTTTCCTTCGGCATGGGCAGCAGCCCTTCGACGAAGGAGGAATCTCGCCAATACGAAAAAAACGAGGAAGCCTACGCCATTGGCAAGGGTACCGCCTTTGGGCAGAACCCCGCGCATATCTATACCTCGCTCCCCGTCGTTTCGCAGGAAATCAAGGACAGCGTGATGAAAATAACACCGGATGATTTACGCAATGTACTAAAAGGCACCGTCGATATGGGTGACAAGGGTACGGAACGTATCGAAGCCGCCGTAAAACGACTGGAAGCCGTGCAAAATCACCTCAAGCAATGCAAGGTTATCCCCAAAGGCAAGGATTACAACGAACATACGGCCCAAATGCTGCTGCCGCCCGTGGATACGATAGCGAAGCCCAACCCCCCCATGTACGACGTCGGCAAGATGGTGGATTACAAGCACCCCGCGATGGAGGGTACGAAAACCAGTTCCCCCATGTACACCCTTTTTAGCGAAACCGTTGAAAACAACAGACGGTTTAAGTCCGAAAAGCATGTAAAAGGAACGAACTTTAACGATGTAGACGAGCAAATACGGGAGGACAACAAGGACCTGTTTTCCGCTCCCCCTTCCAAGTCAAAACCCGTAACAAAACCCGTCGGCAAATCAAATCCGGCTCCAAGGTTTACAAAATAAAATACATGATGAAAGGCAGGACCATTAATGCTGGAATTTAACGAGCATCTGCAAGGCATACTTGAGCGGAAGGAAATCCTTAACCATAAGGCCGCGCTCAGGAATATCGACAACTACGGCAAAACCCAACCCATCTACACGAAGCCGTTGCAACACCTCAGCCCCGACATCAAGTGGCACAAGGACGATTTCGAAACCTTGCATAAGATGCTGTATTTTCAGGAGCACATGGACGCGGAAATAGCGGACAAGAGAAAACGGGAGCTGAATGAAGAGGAAAGCAATGATTTCGAACACAGGACGCAGAGCTTCAATTCACAAAGCGTCGATATCGTGCGGGGACTGGAAGAAATGGCAAAGACCCGCAACATGATGGAATTGTGCGATGAAATCGGAAAAGGCCCCCGCAATTATTCGCTCCTGCTTACGGGTGAGCCCCATTCCCGCGAATCCGAGCGGGAAGTGCAACGCACGGCCAAGGAGGTCAAGGAGGTTTTACAGCAGAGACTCATCGCCACGCAAAAAATGCTGGACGAAAAAATCGAAAACCTATCCTACATGGGGGCCGAAAACGATAAGAAAAAGAATCACTTCCGCCTGATGTACGCCGGGAACAATACCTCCGACTTCAACGACAAGCTAAACGACGAAATGCTGGGCGAACCCGTAACCGCGGGGCAGGCCCGCATGAACGCGTATTGCAAGTCCATGTTTGAGCAAAACATGAACGGTATGTTGGGTGCGTACGACACCGTTGAAAGTAAGTGCAAGAATATCTTCATCGGCGGCAAGAGCCTGTATGAAATGTCGGATTCGGAGAAGCTGCTGTTCCAATCCGACGAACACCGCAACCAATGGATGATGAACAAGCTGGTTATCGCCGCCGCGGAGGGCAAGGAAAAAATCACGGCCTCCCCCAATCCCGACAACCCCAACCAAAAAATCGATATCAGTCCGTCGGCGGCCGAATTTAAGAACGTCCCCAAGGGGACCGGGTTAAAGGGCCGATTGCAAGACGTATGCGACATGTTTATGGACTACGGCTTACTTAAAACCCCCTTTGAAATGATTCGCAGGGGCGTTGATAAAATAAAAGCCGGCATCAAACCCATATCCATGGACGACCTGGCCAAAAGCGACAAGCAAAAATCCCGTGCCACCCAATGGCTGGAAAAACATGAAGATAACCCGCACGAACAGCACAAAAAGAACGTTAAAATAAAAGGGTCGGATTTGCCCACCCCCAAGAAAAGGTAGGAGGTCATACAATGGCAAAAGCGCATGAAATCGCCGAAGCGGTAAGGGTTTTTTTAGGCAGCTTCGGTGAGGAATACCAATATGACGCCACGGCCGAACAGTTTGAATTTGACGTCGAACTAAAGTGCCGTTTGGCGGGTACCCGAATGTTTATAGCCGCGCAGGACGACGGGCTGACCCTGTATACCGCCGTCAACGTGTTGGCGGACCCCGACAACAGGCCCGCAACCGCCGAATATATCGTACGGGCCAATCACGGGTTGTTGTGCGGCGGTTTTGAGATGGACATGGACAACGGGTCCATCAACTACAAAACCTTCATCCATTGCGGCGGCGCACCCCCGGCCGAGCTGGATTTGAAAGTAGGGATGGCTATGTCCATCGCCGCGTTGAATCGGTTCGGCGATGGTTTTATCGATGTGATCAATAACGAAAAGACGCCCGAGGACGCCGCAGACGAAGCCAAGGGCCTGAGGAGGGATTAACATGGGATGGCTGGAAGAGATGGATAAAAAAATTGACAGGATTGAAAACAAGATCTTCGATTTCATCGACGACCCGATCGGGACGGCGGCGAAAGGAGTCCAGCAGGTAATTTACGGGACTATCTACGAAATCGGCGCGCTTTTTGGGCTTAAGGGACTCTTCGGGATACGTAAATTAGACCAAAACGGGTTTGACCAAAACGGCTTGAAGATGATAAACCGGGAGGAATATAACCGGTTAAGGGCCCCAAAGGGACCCGCTAAAGCCGACAATGAAACCACCGTTGAGTTGAAAAAGATCAACGAAAAACTAAAGGGATACGAAACGTTCATCAATGAAACGAGGGAAGCCCAGGCAAAGGCTCGCAGGGAGGAACTGGCAAAAGCACCCCTGCCGGAAATCCCCAAAACGACGCAGCCAAAACCGCTGTATTCACAGGAAAAGGCGAACGCGCCCTTACCGGAAATCCCCCAACCGACGCAGCCAAAACCGCTGTATTCACAGGAAAAGGCGAACGCGCCGTTGCCGGAAATCCCCCAACCGACACAGCCAAAACCGCTGTATTCGCAGGAAAAGGCGAACGCACCGTTGCCGGAAATCCCCCAATCGACGCAGCCAAAACCGCTGTATTCGCAGGAAAAGGCGAACGCGCCGTTACCGGAAATCCCCAAAGCCCAAGGTAGGGAAAACAAGCCGCTTCCTCCCGTACCGGAAAGTAAAGCGAAGGATGGTAAACCCTTGCCGCAAATACCCGGAAGGCAGCCCATGTCCGAAAAGGATTTGGATAATGTAGTCAAGAAATCGGATGTTAAGCCCCTCAACCTGCCGAGCTGGCAAAACAAGGACAAGGTACCCCTCAACAAGGACGGGCGCCCCATGACATTGTCGGAACGTTTGAACCTGCCGGGCAGGAATACGTACAACAGCAAAAAGCTCCCCCCGTCGGAACCGAAGAAGGACGAACCGGCAAAGGAAAAGGCACCTGCTCCGATGCTACCCAAAAAGAAAAAGTAAACAATTTTCTGTAAAAACGCAAAGGGTTGTTTTATCTGTGTTGCCCCGGGCGGCAGGGCGGGGGGAAGTTCCAACGCCGCGCTGAACGCAATCGGACGATGAACGGCTCCGTCCGCGAAGTGGTTGCGTCGGTCATAAATGCCCGACGCCAACCACGTAACGCGCCCGTTCGCCGTTAATCGTCCGATTGCGTAGGCGCTGCTTATGGAACATCCCCCCACCCTGCCGCCCTGCTTAACGGGAAACATAATTAATGACAAATAGAAGGTTTGTACGTCGAGGTTGATACAAATGCAAGAAGCCCCAAACGGCTGATGTTTGGGGCTTTCTTTGTTGTCGGGACTTGGTTTGGGATAATTTGAAACAGAGAAGCAAGAAGTGTTCGCTGCATTTGCCTTTATTGCCTATACACTTGCTTTAACACGAGACCCCAATCATAACACGATTATGTGGAATTTTTGTGTTACGATGTACCCCCGTGGGGTGGCCGCGTATAATGCTTATTAGTGACAGCAGACATATTTTCAACAGCAGAGCAACTAAATCAATTGCCATATATCTCCAAGTAATAAGCTATCCTGCCATCTTCGTGGCAAGCCGAAAGTTTTCCAAATTCTGGGTCATAAAAAACACCTTTGTGATAGACAACCCAATGTCCATAACCGGGCATTTTTACATCAATTATACATAAATCCGGCAAATTAGGATATTTTTGGTAGTTAATAAATCGTTCATTGTGACGTATTTTATAATGATACAGCGCATCTATAAGCATTTTACCTGATGTAGAGCCTTTTGTCTTCATTGTTTTGAATACTTCATCTATGGGAACATTTGCAAGCATGGCGATACACGCCTGTCCACATGACGTATTAACAGGTTCCATTACGAGTGACACGCTTTCTATCCTTCTTGCCTCCTTTGGGTCGATAGGTATTCGAGCTTCAATTTCTCTAATCTCTATATCAATATTTAACGTGTCGCCGTTGTTCGGCTTGACAATTTTACACATCTCTTTGGTGAAAAATAATATATAGAAGCCACTGCCTTTGGGACTTAGCTTGCTCTTAAAAAGGAATCCATTGATATACACATTCACAGGAACGGGACCGCGTAAATTAAATTCTTCCCATACATTAAATGGTATATCAATTATTGTCTTTTGTCCTTTTTCTGTTGGCTCTACATAAGTCGCTTGAAAATTCCTTGTCATAAAATACACCTCTGTAACTTCGTAACTAATACAAATTATCGACGATAAATCATAGCATTTCGTTATATCAAAATCAACGTTAAATAGGGGCTGTTTTTAACAAGAAAGCTACCGCGGACAAGCAACAGCAAAAAGACGATTACTTTAACTTCTGCCCAAATTGAGCAGAAGTTGAAACCCACACAACCGGAAAAACGCCTGTTTCAACTTCTGACCTAATAGGTCAGAAGTTGAGCCGGATATGCCAAAAGAAGAAACGGGGTGCCAACACACCGGACACCAGTGTGGCGGGGGCGGGCGGATGTTCCATAAGCCGCGCCTACAAAATCGGGCGATTAGCGGCGAACGGGCGCGTTATGTGGTTGGTGTCGGGCTGCTTCCCAAGACCGACACAACCACTTCGCGCACGG
>Ga0131853_10000069_pt1 | contig 144026 bp, 124 predicted proteins | sample TergutLab28metaG_FD_92764 | JGI IMG/M metagenome (GOLD analysis project Ga0131853, IMG submission 92764) | Labiotermes labralis P1 segment gut microbial communities from Petit-Saut dam, French Guiana - Lab288 P1 (version 2) (version 2) | ecosystem: Host-associated > Arthropoda: Insects >...
CTAGAGCCCAGTTATATATATCTCATATATATCTGGGCTCAACACTTTCCTCAATAGCTCAGTCGGTAGAGCATGCGGCTGTTAACCGCAGGGTCGTTGGTTCGAGTCCAACTTGGGGAGCCAGACAGGGGCCGACACATCGCCATGTGTCGGCCCCTGTATTTTTATAGCACTACTTCTTTCGATTCTCCTCACGCCGCTGGTGATACTGGCCCAGGAGACCGTCATATTTCTTCCCGGTGAGCTTGTACGCCACCTCAAAGGCAAGCGTCATCACGACGAAGACCACAAGGGCGATTAGGATAAATATGAGCCAAGGCCCGCTGCCCGCGCCTGGAAGCCATTGGAAGAAATAGGCCGTGGCCGCCAAGAGCGCGAAAAATGGCACTGCGAACACCAACAGCCGCAGCGTATAGTGCATCTGCTTGATGAGCCGCGGCCCAAAGGCGAGGTATTGGAAGAATGACCCCCCAGATGCCAAAATCAGAAACGAGAACACCCAACTGATGGGAATTTCGGACTGGCCCAGCAGTGCTGCGATGAGGGTGTAAATAATAATCATGCCGGAAAAGCAGAGCGCAGCCCAAGTTTTCCATTCCACGACGCCTTGTAAAAAGTTTTTCATTTCGAGTCCTCCTCCATGTACAGTTTTTTCTTGATCGTCGGGACAAACTGCCGAGAGACCGTCAGCCGCTCACCGTTTTCCATAGTGACGGTCATCCGCCCCCCGAAGTCCGGGCGCAGGGACTGAATTTTAGCAAAGTTGATGACACAGGACTTAGACGCCCGGAAAAAATCCTCCTGTGCAAACCGGGACTCCAGCTCATAGAGTTTGAGCGGCGTCTCATAGACCGCAGTCGCCGTGTATAAAAATGTTCGGCGGTCAGCGGCATCACAGTATAGAATTTCGCCAGGGGTGAGCAGATACGTCTGGCTGTCAAGAAGCCCCGTGATTTTCTTGTCAAAGGCACGTAAGGCCGCCACCATCCGTAAGATTTGATCGTCCGCTTTTTGGCAGGAGATGACAATCTCGGTCTCGGCGATTTGGTCGCTCTCCTGTATGACAATTTTCAAATGGCACACATCCTCCCTGTATGGACTTTGTGATCACATCTATATGATATGCGATTCAACGCGGCGATTCAAGCCATTTTGTATGACTTGTAGAAAGACGCACATAAGTTGCGATTATACTGAAATCAAAAAAGGAGCAATCTAGATGAAAAAAGGAAAACGGACGCTTTTGATCACCGTACTGACTATTTTGGTTGGCCTCGGCTACTTCTATCTCAACCTACCGGCTATCAACCTGCAAGACCCCGGATTTTACGGGTTCTTCTTTATCATGGCGGCGGTATTCACGGGTCTGCGCCTGCTCTTTTCCGGGGGGATCAGCCAAAACAGCACGCCGCCGGAGATTATACGCACGATCAAATTAAAGGCCATGATCCCGGCCATCTGCTGCTTGATCTTAGCGGGCATTTTCATCGTGGGCTCCATCGTCTCCTCCCCGATCCTACGGGCCAGGAGCTTTGCGGACATCCTCCAAGTGGAGCACAGCGATTTCGCTACCGACGTGCGGGAAATCTCCTTCGGTCAGATCCCCATGCTGGACGCACGAAGTGCCGCCCGCCTTGGCAACCGTGCTCTGGGGGAGCTTGCCGATGTGGTCTCCCAGTTTGAAATCGCCGAGACCTACACCCAGATCAATTTCCAGGGCCGCCCGGTGCGGGTTGCGCCCCTGGTCTACGGCGATATTATCAAGTGGTTCAACAACACGGGTCAAGGCCTGCCGGCCTATATCCGTATCGACATGGTCACCCAACAGCCGGAAGTGGTGCGCTTAGAGCCGGGGCGCTATATGCGATATTCCCCCAGCGAATACTTTTTCCGCAACATCAACCGGCATCTGCGCTTCAACTATCCCACATTCATGTTCGGGGACCCCGTATTTGAGATCGACGAAGAGGGTACGCCCTACTGGGTCGCTCCACGGATTGTCCGGCGGATCGGGCTCTTTGGCGGTATGGATGTCAACGGTGCCGTACTGGTCAACGCCATCACCGGGGCGAGTCAGTTCTACCAAGCCCATGAGATTCCCATCTGGGTGGACCGGGTATTCTCCGCCGACCTGCTCTTAGAGCAATACAACTGGTACGGTGCCTATTCCAGCGGATTTTTCAACTCCATCCTGGGCCAGCGAGGCGTGACGAGAGCCACCCGGGGCTACAACTATATCGCCCTTGACGGCGATGTATACCTGTACACCGGCATCACCTCCGTGGGCGGGGACGCCAGCATCATCGGCTTTGTCCTGGTCAACCAGCGGACAAAGCAGACGACCCTCTACTCTGTGGCGGGGGCCGAAGAGTACGCCGCCATGGCCAGTGCCGAGGGCCTGGTGCAGGATCTCCGATACACGGCCACTTTTCCGCTGTTGCTCAACATCGCAGGCCGGCCCACGTATTTTGTGGCCTTGAAAGATAATCAGGACATCGTCCGGCAGTACGCCATGGTGGATGTGCAGTTTTCCCAGATCGCCGTCAACGCCTATCCCATAGAGGAGACCGAGCGCCTATTCCGAGAAACGCTACTCCGACAGGGGCTAATCGATGCGGAGGCCATAGTGGGCGCCTATGACACGGGTACCATTGAGGAGATTCGCACAGCCGTCATTGACGGGAACACCCACTTCTTTATCCGGTTCCAGGGGGAGCGCGAGTTCTACGTCATCACGGCGGCGGAGAACCCCCACGTGGTGACCTTAGATGAGGGAGACCGGGTGGATATCTACCGCACCCAGGGCGAGGTGGAAGGGAACCTGATCCCCGCATACCGGATCGACCCACGATGATCTTACAGCACAGAGTGACGGAGGAGGAGGGCGGTACCGCCCTCCTCCACATCTTACGGCGCAGTATGGGCCTCTCCGCCGTGGCCGTTCGGCGGCTCAAGGCCCACGGCGGCCTGGAGGTGGATGGCGTGCTCCGCTTCACCACCTATCTGGTCTCGCCGGGAGAGATCGTCACCGCCTGCGTCTCCCAAGCGGAAAAAGAGGGGGATGCCCTGCCGGAATCCGGCCCCCTGGATATCCTGTTTGAGGACGAGGGGCTCATTGCCGTGAACAAACCCGCCGGGTGTATTGTCCACCCCTCCCGCTCCCGGATTGAGGGAACCCTGGCCAACTTTGTGGCGGGCTATCTCCAACAGAGCGGCCAGCGGCCCATCTGCCACATCGTCAACCGCCTGGATCGGGATACCAGCGGTGTGACTCTGTTCGCCAAAAACGCCCACGTGAAGGCGTTAGCCGTCAAAGCGGCGGCGATGGGGGAGAAGCGGTACACCGCCATCGTTTGGGGTGCACTCACGCCCGCTGATGGCGTCATTGACCTGCCCATTCGCCGATTTCAGGAGCGGGACATGCGCCGCATCGTCGCCGCCGACGGCAAACGGGCCGTGACCCGGTATCGCACCCTGACACAGGGTGAGGCGGTGGGTCAGACCTACAGCGTGTTAGAACTGATCCTGGAGACGGGCCGCACCCATCAGATCCGTGTCCACTGCCTGGCGCAAAAAAACCCCCTGGTGGGGGACCCCATGTACTGCACAGAAGAATCCCGGGCCTGGTCGGAGATGCTGGGGATCGAACGGCAGTTGTTGCATAGCAATAGGCTGTCCCTGACGCACCCCCTGACCGGGGCGGCGTTGGAGATTGAAGCGCCGATCTGGGATGAAGGATTTCGGGGGTTACTTGATAAGTCGCTTTAGTTCTTCATAAAAATTTTCTCTCGTCCCCGCCAATATGACAAGAACGAGACGATTTTCTTCTTCGTAGATTCGATAGGCAATCTCATAGCTGACACTACTATGTTTCACATCATAGCCGTAGATGCCCCGCAAATCTCCTGTTTTCTGTGAACCGGAATAAGGGTTCTCTGCCAGTTTATCAATGGCATTTTTAAATGCCGTAAGTAGGCCTTGGTCTTTCAACTTCTTGAAATATCGCTCGGCGGGTTTGGAATAGCTGATTTCGTACATCGTCTATTCCTCCCCGAAAATCTCTTTTGTCGTGGCTCCTTTTCGTTTGCCCGCTGCGATTTCGTCTGCCTCGTCGATCAAGATACCAATGGCTTTTTTGATATTGTTACGCTGTTCGGCAAACTTGGTGATGAGCTCCTCGCCGCTATACCCCTGCGAAACCAAGTCTTTTAGAATTTCCATTGTAAATCCGTCATCCACAGTTGAAAGCGGACGGAGGACAATGGCATCGTCGGCGAGAACGCACTCGATTTCTTTGTCGAAGTGCAGTTTTTCATAGAATTTTTGTGGGATGGTGATCTGACGCTTTCCGGTTACTCTAATAATTTTTCGCTCCATGGTTGAACGCTCCATTGTATTCATAGCGGGGGCTCCTTTCGTAGTATATTCAAATGGCTTTAATAATATTCCTAGTTTCCTTGGTGTAATTATATCAAGGAAACTAGGAATTGTCAATTGCGATATAAGCGCTTCCCGCCACCAATCAATCACTACAAAGAGCCAGAAATGGCCTGCACCCATTTGCCCCGATCATAAGATTCTACCACAAATTTATGAACCGCATCATTTGCCATTATGGTCAAGCCATTTTGAATAAATCCCAACGAGATAGATGTCTCAACTTTTTGGACTTCAGCAAGTGGAATCGTGCATTCTTGAAACAAAGTAGATTGAAAAAATTTCATAGCCCTACTTCTCCCCCCGCAACTCAATAATCCGATCCCGCAGCGCCGCCGCAAGCTCAAACTCCAGCATCTTGGACGCCGCCTTCATCTCACGCTCCAGCTTGGCGATGGCCTGATCCCGCTCGCTCTTGGTCATCTTGACGCCGTCTTTGCCCTTCGCCCGATCCGCAGAGATGTCGGCGGAGATCTCGATGAGGTCCCGCACGCTCTTGGTGACGGTCTGGGGGGTGATCCCGTGGGCCTCGTTATAATCCGTCTGGATTTTGCGGCGGCGCTCCGTCTCGTCCATGGCCCGCTCCATGGAGCGGGTAATGGTATCGGCGTAGAGGATGACCACGCTCTCGGCGTTCCGAGCCGCCCGGCCGATGGTCTGGATGAGACTGGTCTCGGAGCGCAGAAACCCCTCCTTATCCGCATCTAAGATTGCCACGAGGGACACCTCCGGCAGATCCAGCCCCTCCCGCAGGAGATTGATCCCCACCAAGACGTCAAATTGTCCCAGCCGCAGGTCACGGATGATCTCCATCCGCTCAATGGTGGTGATATCGTGGTGCATATAGCGGACTTTGATGCCCACGTTGGTCAGGTACTGGGTCAAATCCTCCGCCATCTTTTTGGTCAGGGTGGTGATGAGGGTCCGCTCTTTTTTCGTTACCCGGGCGTGGATTTCGTCAAGCAAATCGTCGATCTGACCCTGGACGGGCCGGACGGAGATCTCCGGATCCACAAGCCCTGTGGGCCGGATGATTTGCTCCACCACCTGGCCGGAGCGGGAGCGCTCATACTCCCCCGGTGTGGCGGAGACGTAGACGAACTGGGGAATCCGCTGGTTAAACTCCTCGAAATTTAAGGGCCGGTTGTCAAAAGCCGAGGGCAGGCGGAACCCGTGGGAGACCAGATTCTCCTTCCTGGCCCGATCCCCGGCGTACATGCCCCGAACCTGGGGCAGGGATACGTGGCTCTCGTCCACGAAGAGGATGAAATCCTCCGGGAAATAGTCGAGCAAGGTCATAGGGGCCGATCCGGGCGGCCTGCCGCTGATAATCCGGGAGTAGTTCTCAATGCCGTTGCAGTAGCCCAACTCCCGCATCATTTCAATGTCAAACATGGTTCGCTGGGCGATGCGCTGGGCCTCGATGAGTTTATTCTGCTCGTTGAACAGGCGCACCTGGGCGTCGCACTCGGCCTGGATTTCCCCGATGGCCCGCTCCATCTTCTCCGGACTCGTGACGTAGTGGGAGGCGGGGTAGATGGCCACGTGATCCAAGATTTTCGTCGGCGTGCCGGTGACCACATTGATGGCAGAGATCCGGTCGATCTCGTCGCCAAAGAACTCCACCCGGTAGGCGTAGTTCTGGGCGTAGGTGGGGAAGATCTCCACCGTATCCCCCCGAACCCGAAACATGTTCCGGTCAAAGGCCATATCGTTGCGCTCGTAGCGGATTTCTACTAATTTTTTCAGCAGATCATCCCGCTTTTTGATCTGTCCCGTCCGCAGGGAGACCACCATATTGGCGTAGTCACCGGGGTCCCCCAGGCCGTAGATACAGGAAACAGAGGCCACCACCACCACGTCCCGCCGCTCAAAGAGGGCCGATGTAGCGCTGTGGCGCAGCCGCTCGATCTCGTCGTTGATGGTGGCGTCTTTTTCGATATAGGTGTCCGAGTGGACGATATAGGCCTCCGGCTGGTAGTAGTCGTAGTAGGAGACGAAATACTCCACGGCGTTTTCCGGGAAAAACTCCTTGAACTCGCTACAGAGCTGTGCCGCCAATGTCTTATTATGGGCCAAGACCAGTGCTGGCCGCTGGAGGGATTCGATGACCTTTGCCATGGTATACGTCTTCCCGCTCCCCGTGACGCCCAGGAGCGTCTGCTCCGCAAGACCCAGCTCCGCCCCCTGAGCTAAGAGCCGGATGGCCTCCGGCTGATCCCCGGCGGGGGAGTATTCGCTTATGACTTTAAAATCAGGCATAAGGGCTCCTTTTTTGGTGTGGAATGCAGTTAGCTACGAAAATAATTTTTTATGATAGTAATACGGGCCGCACTGGCTTTCATGCGTGACCACATATGTCCAGTTAAATCTTTTGCTCACGACATATAAATCGCTACTATGAAAATCAATGCCGTCAATGAAATCATTCTGCGTCAAAGTGGCCGCATTTTCCAAGTAGTAAGCATCGTCATGGTGTTGGAAAAAAATATAGCATTGAGATTTATTCTGCGAGAGAAAAGAATTGGTTGCTTCCTCTCCATCTATGCAAGGACATCTTTCAAAGCTGAAAATGTGCCACATGAACTGGTCTATATAAATATCATCCGTTTTTGTTCCGGCGGCAAAGCTGGTCAGCCAATTGCTTTTTAACGCGGCAACCGTTTCGGAATCCGAAATATATTCAAACAAAATACCTTTGCTGGCCAACCGTGATTCCATATTTTTGCGGTACTTGCGGGCAAATCTATCTAGTTTCATTTATCAAACCTCATTAAAATCCGACATGGGAACTCCTCTGTGCGGAGTGGTTATGTTGTGCAATAAGCTCCTTTTCCAACTGACGCCCCAAGAGCGAAGCGATTGGCTCGGCGGAAGGGGTGCCTCCGGTGCAAAGGAGCTGTCAGCGAAGCTGACTGAGGATTGCCCTTGCCCTTTGATCCCCTCGTTTTGAGGGGGCTGTCAGGCGAAGCCTGACTGGGGGAGGAGCCGCGCCGCAATCTCCCGCTCCAGCAACTCCAGCAAAATCGGCATACTCTCAGCATCCACATCAAATTGAAAACAATAAAAGCGGCATTTTTGGTAGTGCGACTCCCCGATGTGGAAGTCAAACCCTGTACAAGCATCCAAGCACTCGCACCCCTCAACCAGCTTTCGGCAAACGTTCTTTTTGTCAATCTGGCTTATCATGTGTTCTGGCAGACGATTCAGCACAGGGGCATGTTGTTCCGGGTCAACAATGGTGATCCGAACTTTTAGCCCTTTTTTGCGCAGATAGAAATTCAAGATACCCTTTCTTGAATTGGGCATGGTATATGCCAGTTGATAGGGGTATGCTTTCGTGGAGGAAATTTTCACTTTACAACCCATCTGCCTTAACTTCTCGTGGACGCCGAGGACAAAGCCCACACAGTCATCGGCAACCTGGCCGAGCAAGCCGAGAAAATCGCTGAATTGATAGTCTGTTTTACTCATCTAAAACTTCACCACCCAAACTCCATTCGTTGCTCAATCTTGTTCAAATGCCTACTGTCTATGTTCTTTACTCTATTCTGAACTCTCCCCAATGAAATAGGTTGCCATTTCCGGTGCGTGTAGCAATGCCATCTTCGTCAAAGAAAATAATAAGATGTCTCCAAGAGTGTGAATGAACTGGATTCCTTAGGCGATATACAAAAGTTGTCCAATTGGGTTCAGGTTCTCCTAGCATCAATATAATTTTCTCCTCGTGCAAGCCAATGACACGTCGGCTTATGTCCCCAGCCATCCTGTGTCTGAGTGCATTTTCTTCCCATAAAGAAGGTATAAAAGGCAAAGGCATGAAAAAAGCGATATATAAAAGAGCAGCAACAATAATGCACCCTATAAACAGCTTTTTCCTGACCTTCTTCGTCTGCATTTTCTTGTACCTCAAAATGTTCAAAAACATAAATACCGCTGCACACCTTGCTCAAAAAAACAGCTACTCGACACCCCTTACGAATATTGTGCTACGACAAACTCTTTCATTATGGTCTCTTGTCACTAATATGAGTTTTATGTCATCAGAGATTATATACTCATAATAGCGGTCAACACCCATTGATGTCAGTATAAGTTGCCCGCCTCTTGTGCGCCAAGTGATAGAGGGGACATCGGGCTCAATGCTCCCGCGCCCATCGGCATGGAGCCATAGCGTGTACCGTCCGTCAAACTGCCACCAACCTCCAACTAATTGGGGGTCTCTTTGCGGACGTATCAGGAAAAAAACTGTTCCGAGAAGAATAAGCGTTGCCGCCAGCGTAACAACGCCTATTTTCACGCGTCTGCTTTTCACTCACGCCCACCTCCCCTATTCTAACACATCAAACGCGACAACAGCATGTCCTGTTTGGGCAATAACCTTCACCGCCCAAATCCTATACGCCGCTCGATGTTGTTCAGATGTCCGCTGTCCCGCATGGAGACGAAATCGCCGTCGGCCACGATGATGTGGTCGGCCAGGCGAATCCCGACAGTCGCCAACGCCTCGATCAATTGCTCCGTGGTGGCGATATCCGTCACGTTGGGTACGGCGATGCCGCTGGGGTGGTTGTGGGCCAGGACCACGTAGACGGCTTTTTGCTTGAGGGCGATCTCCACCACCCGGCGGATGCTGAAGTGGATGGAGTTTACCGATCCCTCCGCCAACTTTCGGTAGTGGGTCACTTTCAGTTTGCCGTCGAGACAGACCATATAGACCGCCTCGTCGGTGAGGCCGTAGAACAGGGGCGTCACGAAGTTGCCCGTCTGCTCCGTGGTAGTTAAAATTCGGGTAATTTTCGCCTTGTCCATCTGATACCGTCTGCCCAGTTCCGTGACGAGACGGACAAGGCCCATGGCCTGTTCGCCGATGCCCTCCACCTCCAATAAATCCTGAGGCGAGGCCTCGAATACAGCGGAGAGGGAACCGAACTGTTTAATCAGCGCATGGGCGATGGGGTTCACATCCCGGCGGGGGATGGCGTAGCAGAGCAAAAGCTCCAACGCCTGATGGTCGGCGAAGGAGTCGAGGCCGTGCTCCAGAAATTGTTCCCGCATCCGGGCCCGGTGGCCGTTGTGTATGCTCATAGGCGTCCTCTTGTCAGCTTATAGGAGGGCTATCACCGCCCTATACTGGGCCTATCTCACCCCATACTGGGCCAAATAAGCCTCCATTTTTCCCCGAATTTCATCGGTGATAACCACCTGACCATCTAGTTCTTGATTGTGGAGGCACTGGATGATCTCCTCCACGGTGACGATGGGATAGATCTGCATCCCCAGGGCATCCCGAAGCTCTTGCAGGGTAGAGCGATCCCCCGTGCCACGCTCCATACGATCCACGGAGACGAACAGGGCGGCCAGGGTGACATCTGCAACTTGCTCAAATAACGCCACCGTCTCCCGCACGGCAGTTCCGGCGGTGACGACATCCTCGATAATGGCAATCCGCTCCCCTGCAACGGGCTTGTACCCCACGAGAGACCCGCCCTCGCCGTGATCCTTGGCCTCCTTGCGGTTAAAGCAGTAGGGAAGATCCCGCCCATAGAGCCGATATAAGGACGAGGCCGCCGCCACCGACAGGGGAATCCCCTTATAGGCCGGGCCAAACAGGGCGTCGATCTCCACGCCGCTCTCCTGGATACAGGCGGCGTAATAGTCCCCCAGGGCCGATATCTGGCTCCCGGTGCGGTAGTTGCCCGTATTGACAAAGTATGGCGTCCGCCGTCCGCTCTTGGTGGTAAAGTCCCCAAAGGTCAAAACACCGGAGCGAACCATAAAGGCGATAAAATCTGATTTGTAGGCTTGCATGGGGAGGTCTCCTTTTCCTCTCTCCGGCAGGCTACGCCTGACAGGGGGAGGGTTTTCATGGGTTCGTTTTCAACCAGTATACCATCATTTCCCTACCAGTTCAACAAAAAACAAGGACAGCAGGCCTGTGGCCTTGCTGTCCTTGCGCGATTCGATGGGAAATAAATCGGCTGGGGCGTTCTGTTCAAATTCACGGTTTCGCAAACTGCAAGCCGGGCCTCTTTGGTTCCGAGGCATAGCGGACATAGAATACGACCACAGAGATAATCTTCGCCGACTCGATTAGAATACCCATGATGTTCCAACGGAAATCGCCGTATAAAATATTCAATGGCGTCTGCGTGAGCAGCACCACAACGGCGTAAAACACCACGGCGATCCGCACATAGTGGACGCCGGGTAGATATTGTCCGATGACAAAGCCCAGCGCTGTGATCAGGCCCAGGGCGTGGAGCCATCGGACCTGTTCCGGTGAATTTAAGATCGCAACCACACCGGCGACCAGGGCGACGAGGATCATCACCAGCAAGAAAATCAGACCGGCCTCCTTGCTCTCCGGTGTATTTTTGGAAAAAATTCTGAAAAACACCAGGTTACGAATGGTGCTGTACGTACCGGCAACGATCAGAGAGAGTTGTGTGCTCATCCCCGTTGCGAGGCCGATAGCGATAAACATGGTCATCCAAAAAAAGCTGCCGATGCCGGTGACCAGAAAATATTTCGTCTTGTCTTTGATCTGATAGGACGCAAATTCAAAACAAATCGTGATGAGACCCAAAATTTGTGCTACGATAAACCAAGTATTCATGCCACATCAACCCTCCGATTTGAAAGCGCATCGTATTTTTTGCAATATGCGAATCCCAAGGCCCCTGGCCCCGCATGTGCGCCGATGGTCACGCCGATCTCTATGATGGGAGTTTCGATCTTCATGCCCAGTGCGGCCTCTGTGCTAACTTGAAAGGCGCGGGCATATGCCTCGTTTCGGATATGGCCGATGCCCAGGGCGATGTTGTCTGCCTCATCCTGTAATGCGTCTACGATTGCCTCTTCAATCAGCTTGAGCACTCGTTTTTTACCCCGCACGTTGTCGAGTTGGGTGACCTGCCCCTCCTCCAGCTGTAGAATGGGACACAGGCCGAAAATCCCGCCGACCAACGCCGTCGTGGGGCCGATCCTACCGCCCCGTTTGAGGTACTCTAAACTGTCCAGGGTAAAATAGACCCGCAGGGTGCTTCTGACCTGTTCTGCAAGGGCCGCTATCTCTCCCAGGGAGCGCCCGGCGTCCCGCATTTTGATGATCTCTCGGAGCAATAGCCCCTGTCCCATGCTCACGCTCAACGAATCCACCAGTGTGATGGTCCTGTCGGGATATTCCTCTTTGAGCATATTAGCGGCCAGGACAGCGCTATTGTGAGAGCCGCTCAACTTAGAAGATATGGTGAGGGAGAGAATGTCCCGCCCCGCCTCTAAGTGGGGCGTATATACGTCGATATAGTCCTGGGGGTTGGGCTGGGATGTCTTGGGGAACCAGTCTTTTTCCGCGATAAGGCGGTCAAAATAATCCTCCTTGCTGATCTCTACCTCTGCCTTTAAGTAGGTCACATGGTCGAAACTGACGTAGAATGGCACAATGTCCACATTGTATTTGACTGCCTCATCTTTGGTAAAATCGCAACCGCCGTCGGAAATGATTTGAAACATAATGGCCTCCTTGAATTTTCGTTGCCTACATAAGTATAGACAGGAAAAAAAGTGATCGGTTGCACAATTAACATGACATGATATTGTCATGTTCTTATGATATAATGGCCAAAGGACGGTCATGATACAGATTGGACTTTCTATACCATGTAAACATGGCATACTATCTCTGGGGTGAGCTTATGCAAATTAACCGGCTATTCGAGATCGTGTATCTTTTGATGAATAAAAAACGAGTAACTGCAAATAAATTAGCTTCGCATTTTGAAGTTTCTAAGCGAACCATTTTGCGTGACATTGACACGCTGACAACAGCAGGGATACCAATCTACACGACACAAGGCAAAGGCGGCGGCATTTTTATTCAAGATACGTTCGTACTAAACAAAGCGCTGGTTTCAGAGGACGAACAAAAGCAAATTTTATTCGCCTTGCAAAGTATGTCTGCAACAGAGTTTGTTGAAACTGGCCAGGTGCTTGGTAGATTGCAAAGCCTTTTTGCCAACCCCAGCAAAGAATGGATTGAGGTTGATTTTTCACGTTGGGGACATAGTGCCGCAGACAACGCAAAATTTGACATGCTGAAGCATGCCATCATGAACGAGTTTGCCGTGTCCTTCGATTATATAAGTGCATACGGCGAAACCAAAGGTCGTGAAGTATATCCCCTTAAACTGTCGTTCAAATCAAAGGCGTGGTACCTACAGTCGTTCTGTCAAGTTGAAAATGAGTACAGAGTATTCAAATTTAATCGAATAAGCAACATGGTGGTTTTAGATAAGCCATTTAATAGCAGCGATTACGAACCCTCCAAAATTGAGCCGCCAGAAGACCCTGCCGAACCGGGTCTTGTAGACGTTAGACTTCTCGTTTCATCACATGCAAAATATCGAATTTACGACGAGTTTGCCGAAAGCGATATAACAGTCAACAAAGATGGAACATTTACACTGCGTATGCAGGGGCAGTGGATATATGACTATATTCTTTCCTACGGTACTGCAATTGAACTATTGGCGCCGCAATATATGCGTGAGGAATTGTTGGTTCGCATCGAAAGAATAAAAAATAAATATTTGTCCAAAACATGACGTGCTGTTGTCACCTTCTGTATGTTATGCTGTGGATGTGGTGCGAATCAACAAATAAAAACAGTTGAAAATTCAGAAGCGCCGAGAAGGAGAAATGATTATGCAAGAAAAACATTGCGAAAGTTGCGGTGCGCCTATTGGGGAATTTGACGAGATGTATGGACCCGGAACAGAAGCAGACGGAAGCAAAAGTGCAGATTATTGTAAGCAATGCTATGATAACGGCGCATTTACAAACCCGGACAGCACACTGGAAGAAATGATTGAATCAGTTGCCGCTGTTATGGTGAAAGAGTTTGGGTTTTCACCAGAGGATGCGAAAGAGCAATGCAAGGAAGGAATCCCTACGCTCAAGCGTTGGAAAACAGCATAGGAGTTAGGGATGTGGCGCCTAACAAGAAAAGGCTTAAAAGATGAACGCTCATCTTTTAAGCCTTTTTATTTCAATTTTCTCTAATCAGCTCAACGCGATATTATCCATCCCGTTTTGTTCAAACTCGGCGATATACTCATCAATCCGGCCTGTTAGTTCTTTGAAATTTTCGTGGTTGATGGGTACGTGGTTCATGTCCCGCCGAGCTAGTTCCTCGGCTAAAATCTCGAAGAACACCGTGTCCTCGTAGTCCATAATCGCCTCGTGGATACCGCCTTCCACATAGGCTTTGGAGGGGGAGACGCCATCGTGGTGGATAGACAATAGCTCCGGCATCCCGGACTTGAGGCAGTGGGCGAAGAGCTTGGCCTCAATCTCATCATAGGCCGCAAACCGATCTTCGCCACGGGTGGAATTTAACACCCAGTTACCCACATAGGCCATATCTAGGAGCAATCGAAACTCCTGTTTTGTAAGGTCAATTTTCATCATCATCACCTCACGTCGACAATTCCGCCATGGGCGGAGAAGAAAGGACAAACTGTCTGAATCTCTATAAATAGTATATCATAAAACCGGGAAAACTTCCATACGAAAAATTTCATGTGTAAAGACAACACGCCGAGCGCAACCTGACGGAGGATTTGTTTGACTTGCAGGGCGTAATCCTGTATCATACGGGGGAGACTGCAACGAGGAGATCAAGCATGATAAAAACTGGCGACAATCGGCCCATTGGGGTCTTTGATTCCGGTCTGGGCGGCCTCACGGCGGTGGCTACGCTGATGGCGCTCTTGCCCGGAGAGGATATCTGCTATCTGGGGGATACGGGCCGTGTACCCTATGGCGGGCGCAGCCGGGAGACGATTATCGAATACGTCAGACAGGACATCGAATTTTTATTGGGCCAGGAGATCAAGGCCATTGTGGTGGCCTGCGGCACAGGCAGCGCCGTGGCACTGGATCAGTTGCGGGATCAATACCCCGTCCCCATCTACGGTGTGCTGGAATCCGCCGTGGAGGCGGCCATACAGCGCACGGCAACAGGCCGGATCGGGATCATCGGCACCGAGGCGACCATTGCGAGCGGCGCCTATGAGCGGCTCCTGGGCGCAAACGGAGAGTTCCAATTGATCAGCCGGGCGTGTCCCCTGTTTGTACCCCTGGTGGAAAACGGCAGAATCCACCCGGGGGATGTGGTCATTGAGACTGTCGTGGCGGAATATCTTGCGCCATTTGCCGAGGGAGAGGTAGACACCCTGATCTTGGGTTGTACCCACTATCCCCTCTTGGAGCGGGTCATCAGCCGTTTTTTGGGGCCGGGGGTGACCCTGGTCTCCTCCGGTGCGGCGGCGGCGGAGTTTGTGGCACAAACCCTCGCCGAACAGGGCCTGTTGGCGGCGGATAGGGCGGCGGGCAGTCACCGTTACTTCGTCACTGACCGAGTGGCCGGATTTGAACGGTTGGCCTCCTTATTTCTCCAGCAGAACGTGTCGGGGAAAGTGGAAAAAATCAGCTTGGGCTAACCTTTACGATGGGCGCAACTTGTGGTACAATAAGGGCTTGATTTATAGGATAGAGGTAGAGACATTCAATGAAAGACGTAATTATATCCATAAAAGGCGCCCAGGGCATGGGCCGCAATCTCCAAGACGACGCGGAGAGCGTTGAACTGATTACCAGCGGCGAATACAGCCACGGGGGCGGCGAGACGGTCTTTTCCTACATGGAGAGCGAAGTGACCGGCATGGTGGGTACCCGTACCACCTTTCGGATAGACCCGCGGATGGTCACCCTGACTCGTGAGGGTACCACTAACGCACAGATGGTCTTTGAGCAGGGCAAAAAACACGTATTTCTCTATGAGACCCCCTATGGGGCCACCTCTATGGGGGTAGATACCCGCCGGTTGACCCACGGCCTGGACGAGGGCGGTGGAAAAATGGAGATCGACTACATCATCGATGTGGATAGCGTGGTGATCAGTGAAAACAGTTTTGTAATCAATGTCCGGGAACCCAGTGAGAGTCGGACACCCGGCGCATAAGGGAGGAGATATCCATGGCAAATATGATAGATGCCGCCAAGAGAGAGATTGAGACACTTGTGACCACAGCTTATAACAAGGCTGTGGCAGAAGATGTATTACCCCCCGGCGGGGAGGACGTGATCGGGACAATCGACATTCCTCGGGACATAAACCACGGCGACTACGCCAGCGCCTGGGCCATGGCGGCGGCAAAGCCCCTGCGCTTGCCCCCCAGGAAGATTGCCGAGGCATTGATGGAGCGGCTGGAGCTCTCCGGCACCTATTTTTCCGAAGTCCAAGTGGCCGGGGCCGGATTTCTCAACTTCCGCCTGTCCGACCGCTGGTATCGCACGGTCTTGCAGACGGTGGAGACCATGGGCGCCGACTATGGCCGCAGTGACGTGGGCAGAGGGGAAAAAGTCATGGTGGAGTTTGTCTCTGCCAACCCCACGGGGGCCATGACCATTGGTAACGCCCGGGGTGGTGTCCTGGGGGACACCATGGCCGCCGTGCTAGATCGGGCCGGCTACGACGTGTGGCGGGAGTTCTACGTCAACGACGCCGGGAACCAGGTAGATCTCTTTGCAGAGAGCTTGGAGGCTCGGTATATCCAATTGATCAGCGGCGAAGACGCCGTTATTTTCCCGGAAAACGGCTACCACGGGGATGATATTAAAGATCTGGCCCGGATTTTTTATGAAGAGCACGGGGAGAAATACCTGTCCGTGGATACCCAGACCCGCCGGGCAGATATGACGGCCTTTGGTCTCCGATATAACATCGCCAAAATGGAGGCCGATCTGGAGCGCTATGGGATTACGTTTGACCGCTGGTTCAATGAATCCGAACTCTATGAATCCGGCTATCTGGAGGAGACCGTCGACCTCCTCATAGCGGGCGGCCACACCTATGAGAAAGATGGGGCCCTGTGGCTCAATCTCATGGACTTGGGTGCGGAGAAAGACGATGTCCTCCGCCGGGCCAATGGACACTATACCTATTTCGCCTCGGATATCTCCTACCACCGGGACAAGTTCATCAAACGGGGCTTTGACCGGGTGATTGACGTCTGGGGTGCCGATCACCACGGCCATGCGATTCGATTTAAAAAGATATTGCCCGCCGTGGGCATCGACCCGGAGAGGCTGGATTTTCTCATTATGCAACTGGTCCGCCTGACCCGGGATGGGGAGACGGTACGGGTCTCCAAGCGGACGGGGAAATCCATCACCCTGGCGGATCTCTTGGACGAGATTCCAAAAGACGCCGCCCGGTTTTTCTTCAGCTCCAAGCCGGATACGCATTTAGAATTTGATCTGGGGTTGGCAGTCCGCCAGGACAGTGAGAACCCGGTCTACTATATCCAATACGCCCACGCCCGGATTTGCAGTCTGGTGGATACCCTGGCCCGGGAGGGGGCCGCCGTGCAGTCTGCTGATCAAGTAGACTTGGATCAAGTGGCGGGGGACTATGAGCGGGCATTGATTAAAAGTATCGCCCGCCTGCCGGAGGAAGTGCGCACCGCCGCACGGGACTATGACCCCTCCAAGGTCAACCGTTACGCCTGGGAGTTGGCTTCCAGCTTCCACGGGTTCTACAACAACTGCCGGATCAAAGGCGCCGCCCCCGGTGTGCTGGAGGCCCGCCTCAAACTGGCCGATGCGGCCCGGTTGGCCATTGCCTGTTGTCTCGCCATACTGGGTGTGTCCGCGCCGGAAAAGATGTAGGAGTTCAAAAAAAGGCACCCACAGAGTTGCAAGGTGGGTGCTTTTCGGTTCCGCCGTCAGTTAATCTCTTCGGCTTCGTCAGTTAAAAAATGCCTTGGCACATTAAATAAACAGTAGCTATACGCATCGCGCCCTATGAAAAAAACAACCCCTCCGCGGTATGGAGGGGTTGTTCTCATTTCAAACAAACTAATCTGTCACATAGGGCAGTAGCGCCACTTGGCGTGACTGCTTGATCGCCACGGTCAGTTGCCGTTGATGTCTCGCGCAGGTGCCGGTGGTCCGGCGGGGTAAGATCTTGCTGCGGTCGGACATAAACCGGCGGAGTCTCGCTGTGTCTTTATAGTCGATGTGCTGACACTTGTCCACACAAAATTGACATACTTTGCGCCGCTTTCTACCACGGCCTCTCTGCTCTCTTTCGCGTTCAGCCATTTAGAGGTACCTCCAATCAAGTAAATTTTAAAATGGGAGCTCGCCGTCGTCATCGTCTAACTCGGCGAAATCCGATGCGCCTACAGGGTCAGTGTTGTAACCTGCGTCGATAGGTGGCGCATCTCTGTCATCAAAGGATGGGGCAAATCCGCCGTTGCCGCCGGATTCTTTCTTCGAGCCGGTGAAGTAGATGGCGTCTGCCACCACTTCAGCGCTCCGGCGCTTGTTGCCCTCCCGATCTTGCCAATCCCGGATCTGCAATGTACCCTGTACGGCGCACATCTGACCCTTGGTAAAATACTTGGATACAAATTCAGCTTGTTGCCGCCAGGCGACAATGTCGATGAAATCCGTCGGGCGTTGTTGGTCCTGGCTCTTCGACGCAAATCGCCGGTCCACGGCCAGAGTAAACGAGGCCACGGGAATCCCTGATTGCGTCTGCCGGAGTTCCGGATCTCGGGTAAGTCTGCCCATCAAAACGATATGATTCACAGTGCTCCCTCCCTACGCTGGCCGAACGGTGATCAACGAACGTAAGATCCCGTCGGTAATGCCAAGTACACGATCCAACTCTTTGGGGAAATTGGGGTCGGCGGTAAATCTCATCAGGACGTAGTGGCCGTCGGCGATGTAATTGATCTCATAGGCCAGCTTGCGCTTACCCATCTCCTCAATCTCATCCATCGTGCCGTTGGCCTCAATGAGCCCTGTGAACCGCTCTGTAATCGCCTGGATGCCCTCTTCGCCCTGGTTGGGGTCGATGATGACCATCAGCTCATACTTTTCTTGGATTTTTGCCATGTTTGCACCTCCTTTTGGACTATGGCCCCCGCATGGACGGGAGCAAGGATAGCTTTGGTCAATCTGCCAAAGCCTAATAATTATACACGGATATGCCGGATTGTCAAGGGTTTTTGAGGGAAATCAGTGGGTTTGTTTCGTATTGGAGTTTGAAAATTGTGCTTTGCGCAAATTCATGATAAAATAAGACCAAATCCAGAAGGAGGACACCCGATTTGTACCCACCTATTTCTGTTTCCACAGCCAGACCGGAAGATGCTCTCGCCATCAGCGCCTTTGCCTATGATATCTGGCATACTACCTACGGAACGCCACCCCATCCGGCAGGGCTGATTGACTATATGCTCGACACCTTCCAAAGCCCTGCTGCCATTTCCCAGGATATGACAGGGCGGGGGCGGCGCTATTCCATCGCCGAATTAGACGGTGCAGTGATCGGCTACACCGCCGGATACGTGGACGGGGACGACCTTGTTCTAAGCAAACTCTATGTGGATCCCAGCCAGCAGGGTTCCGGACTGGGCCGCACCCTGTTAAACCGGGTCATCGCCGAGATGGGCGGCGGGTGCAGCCAGGTTCGGCTCACCTGTGACCGGCTCAACGCCGTTGCCCTGGCCTTCTACGCCCGCATGGGATTTGTCAATCAGGGCCAGGTGGAAATTGATGTGGGAAACGGCTATATCTGCAAGGACTATCTCCTCGCCATGCCCCTGACGGGGGCGGTGGCGGCGCTGGATATCAAAGCGGTCATCTTCGACATGGACGGCCTGCTCTTTGATACAGAACAATTGTATCTCCGGGCCTGGGTCCCCGTAGGGGAGGCCATGGGCCTCTCCAATGCAGTCGAGGTCGCACGGCTGACCATTGGCATCGGCTACGAGGAGTCCGAGGAAATTTTCCAGGCCCACTACGGCCCCGCTTTTCGTATGGAGCAGGCCCTACCCATTATGTCCCAGTGGATTGAGCGCTATATTACAGAACATGGAATGCCCAGTATGCCCTTTGCCCGGGAACTGGTACAGCTTTTGCACGGAAAGGGGTTTCCTCTGGCTATCGGTTCCTCCAACCTCCGCGCCGTGGCGGTGGCGTTTTTGGAGGCGGCGGGGCTCTTGCAATACTTTACTGCCATCGTCACAGGCGACGTGGTGGAATACGCCAAGCCCGCCCCGGATATCTTCCTCCGAGCCGCCCGTGAGCTGGGTTTTCCGCCGGAGCGATGCCTCGTACTGGACGACTCCCCCATCGGCATCCTGGCCGCCCACCGGGCCGGATGTATCCCAGCCATGATCCCCGATCTGCTCCCGCCCACAGACGAGACCTACGGCCAACTCTGGCGGAAGTTTTCGTCCTTGGAGCAGATTCCGTTGGCGTTGTTTTAAGAGTAGCATTGCTGATTCATTTTGGTATATTAGGCAGTAGTTTTATTAGGCGTGTTATCCGGTCTTGTGTCGGGTGGACGGGAGAATTTATACAATGCGGCAGACAAAGTTTAGAGCTAGGTAATTATTATGAAGAGAATTATAATTGCTTTCTTATTGATCGCACTAGCATTCATTATGGCGGGATGCGTCGGTAATGAGTCGACCATGGAGTCAGATGCTCTGCCAGAACCCGCCACAGAGACTGTTGCTGAGAAGTGGCCTTTTCCTATGCTACAGCCGCTTTTCACGGTAGAAGGTTTCATTGATGGAGTCATTTACGAGGATGGGCAGATTATTTTCTGTCTTGTGCAGGATGCGTACCCATATAACACACTTATCATAAAATGGGCGTCCCCAGACGGCAATATAGAAGCGGAGCTTGAAATTCCTTGGCAATTCACCGGCATGTCGGACATTGCTGGCTTTGATCTTACAGAGGAGGGGTATTTTCAGTTCCTGATTAGAAACAGGAGGATCCTACAACATCGTTCCGGAGAAGTTCGTCCAACCTATCGTCCCGGACTGAATGCTTTGCTTTATGTCGTGTATGATCGGCAGGGAAATGTGGTCGTCGAGCCACAGATGGTGTTGGATTTAGAGGCCGAAGGGATACGCGGAATCTGGCAAACTTTATTTTTACCTTCTGGAGACATCTTGCTTCAAGCCAGGATGGAAACAGCAGAACTCACGGAGATCGAGTTGATGCTTTATATCCTGACCCCGGATGAAACGCTCCGCAAGGAGTGGCCGGTCTTTGGCAATTTGGTTATGTTACGAGATGGCAGTATCTTCGGGATAACGGCAGATGGGCTTTTGGAGTTTGACCCGATAATGCGGCGTTTTGAAGATGACCCGGCCTTGTCGCCTTTGGACGAAGAATTCTTTGGAATATTTTTGTATCCGTCGCCACAAGGGAGTGAATTTGATTTTTATAGAGAGCGCTTTAGGCGAGATGATAACACTTGGTGGCTATACGGACATCACTTAGACACTGGAGCGTTTACGCCGATTATGCTTTGGCCTTTGGCTAGAGAACACGTAGGGATAGGCGGTCAGGTTATCCCCTTAGCCGATGGGCGATTTGCAGCGTTCCATCGAATGTATGATATGTGGCCAGAAACCCAAGGATTTTACGTTTTTACACCTTAGAGTAACGAGGCTTAATTTACACTAATGTACCTAATAATCAAAATGTTGCAAAGGGGGCGGACAGCCCCTTTGTGTGTGGTATCGGATTTAAACAAGACACACTATTGCCTTGTTTCTCATGGTATGATAGTTTAAAAACCCAAGGAGAGAACCCCATGAACATGAAATTGTTTGAAAAAGCAAATGAACTGATTCGAACTCTTGAATATGCCAGTTTTGGTGTAATAGACGAAAACGGATACCCTTCCGTTTCGGCGGTATCGCTTATTAACCCTGAAAACATTTCTGAACTCTATTTCACCACAACGATGGACTCAAACAAGGGGAAACGTCTTCAAAAAAATAATAAAGCAAGTGTTAACTGTTACACGAGCATGAATAGTATAACCCTTGTTGGTGAGACAGAGCTCTTTTCTGACCAAGAAACAAAGAGCAAGTATTGGCAAAATTGGGTTGCGCTCGGGGCAGATGTATATCCAAATGGCGTATTTGATCCGAATTACTGCTTTATCAGGTTCACCACAAAGCGGGTATCTCTATGGATTGATGAAGAAGGTGCAGAATTTACGCTAGAGTAGCATCAGTGCCTTTTGTAGAAACAACCCCGCTCAACCCACAACCTCATAAGGCCAGTCCAAAATACCGCCGAGATCGTACACATTGGTGTATCCCAACTCCAAAAGTGTCCAGACAGCTTCGGCGCTCCTGCGCCCACTCCGGCAATAGACTAAAATCCGCATGTCTTTGTCCGGTAGTTCTGCCAGGGCGCGATCCGCAAGGTCTTGACCGGGGATCAGGATTGCGTCTGCTATGTGCGCCTCCTCAAACTCTGACTGTGCACGGACATCCAGCAGAACAAAAGGTTCTCCGCTCTCTATCATCTCCAGCGCCTCGGTCGCCGTGATGGTTTGGTAGGCGGGCGCTATCGCCGGCGGCGGGGTTTCAGTGGGAGGGGGTTCCTCAAGGGGAGGAACTTCGCGTTCCCACACATCTTCCACAACAGAACCCCCCGGCTGCTGTAAGACTAGTACATGGTACAGCAATGCCCCACCTGCGACGATGAGAAAAAACAGGGCTATCATAAAAATGGAATTTCGCTTCATAGAATACTCATCTCCATTACGTGTCTCGACATGTCCATATTGTACCGAACCCTTCGCCATTTGACAACAGATCAGAGATAAATATATTGACAATGGGATGTGTTCATGCTAAAATGTTTTTTGGTCAAACTGAATATGGGGGTATAGCTCAGCTGGGAGAGCGCTTGAATGGCATTCAAGAGGTCTGCGGTTCGATCCCGCATATCTCCACCATGCGGATCAAAGCCTTGAAAACACTTGTTTTCAAGGCTTTGTCCTTTAGATAATCGCATCTTCTGCTTTTGCGTTCGGCAACTGCAAGGCCGCCCAATTGCGCATAGAAGCGCCGGGTGCAGAGTTAGATGCAATCTGCATTGCCCAGTAGAACCAAGCGCTCGTGTTTGCGTTATCTATCCAGGCTCTCATATTCGCTGTATCAATGTCGATTGTTGTCCGGCTCAGCATACGGTTCACCATAGTGGCAAACTCCGCTCTTGTGATATTTGCGTTTGGGTTAAAGTTTCCATCTCCACACCCCTGTACCCAACCGAGTTCAGCCGCTAAGTTGATGTTATCTCTCGCCCAACTGGTAGAAATATCAGGGAACATATCCACCGTGCCGCTATATTGCATTTCACTGGATAGAAACCGTGTCATAACCGTGACAACTTCCGCTCGTGTAATTGGTTGATTTGGTCCGAAAGTGCCATCGGGAAATCCTGTCATAATCCCCATGTTGTTTATCACAGACACAGCATTGCTAAACCAAGCACCGCCATTGTTCGGCACGTCTGGGAAGGGGTTTTCAAGTGTCCAGAAAGCAGCCCTCGTCTCGTCACTTACAATCCGCAAGATAACACTTGCCACCTCGGCGCGGGTAATGGCATTGGTTGGTGCGACGCGGTCAACGCTTTCGCCGATGAGGTAGGCATAGTGCGTTTCTGTTAAAGTGACATCCTCTCTAAAGATTGGGCCTTGATCAATGGGAGGCGTTGGTACAAATTGTGCGTAAAGTGTCGTATCTTGTGTAACGATATCGCTTGGATTTATTTGTGTCCCGCCAATGATTTGAGTGAACCAGCCTACAAAAATATTACCCGGCATAGTTGGCGTTGTAACCGTAGCAAGAGGTACTGCAAAGGTGTCTCCCGACATCGCAGACGCCACCTGTTCGGCGGGTGCCGCTCCTAATGCGTCAAAGGTGAGTGTGACTGGAATTGGAGCCCACTGGGCGTAGACAATGGTATCCGTATCAGGAACTGCGCTCGTATCGGTAATCGGATCTCCGCCTGTCGGGGCTGTAAACCAGCCTTGGAATTCATAGAATGCTCTTGTTGGCGACGTAATTGACGCAAGGGATATGGCAAACGTGTCACCCGGCATCTTGCCGGATATAACCTGTGTCGTAGGCGTGCCGCTATTTCCGTCAAAGGTGATAGAGACACCCACCGCAATCCAGTGGGCATAGAGGGTTTGATCTGCGGTTGCCGTGACGATGGTGTTATCGAGAATCTGCACACCGCTCGTGTCTCCGTCCTGTGTTGTGAACCAGCCGGCGAAGACATAGCCGGGTCGTGCCGGAGTGGTAATTTGACTCAGCGCGTCTCCGTAGGGGGCGCCTGGTTCCAATTGCCATGTTTGACCGTCCGGCGTACCGCCTTGGGCGTCAAATGTGATTATGACGGGCGGGATTGAAATCCAGTGAGCGTAAAGCGTTATATTGCCCGCAGTGATGATGCTGGAAGCTGTAATCTGTGTGCCACTGTCCTGCGTTGTGAACCAGCCGACGAAGGCATTGTCTGCTAGTGTCGGCGTTGTAATTGCGGAGAGGGTAGCGGCATAGGTGCTGCCGACAACTCTGCCGGAGACGACCTGTGTTCCAGGTGTGCCGCCGTTTCCATCAAAGGTAATCGTCACCGTTGGGTCTGCGATCCAACGGGCATAGAGTGTTTGAGGCGCCGTTGCGGTGACGATTGTTGTGTCGAGTATTTGTACGCCTCCGGCGCCGCCGCTTGGTGTTGTGAACCAACCTTGGAAGAAGAAACCAGTCAGCGTCGGTGCATCGACTGCGGCCAAAGCGGCGGCATAGGTGCTTCCAGTCGTTACAGATGCTGTCTCTCCGGTGGGGGTGCCACCAGCTGCGTCAAAGGTGACCAGAAATGTTGGCGCATCCGTCCACCAGGCATAAACAGTCATATCCATCGGGGGAATCAGATAATACTGAGAGACAGTGCTTCCGCCCTTGCCCTGTGGCAAATCATGCCAGCCGTTGAAGAGAAAGGCGGGCTGAGTCGGCGTTGCAATCGAGGCGAGAACTGGGCCAAAGGAGGTCCCCGGAACCAGACCCGGTACGATCTGCGGAGTAGGCGTGCCACTCCCCGCATCAAACGTGACAGTAACTGTCACCGAGACCCAGTGGGCATAGAGATATTGATCTATTGTCGCTGTGACAGTGGTGGTGGGGAGTATCTGCGTTCCGCCTGTCGATGCGTCAAACCAGCCGGCAAAGGCATAGCCCAATCGTGTCGGTTGCTGGATGGCAGATAGCACAGCGGCATAGGTGTCCCCCGGTACCGCCATCTGCACTTGTCCGTCCGGTGTGCCGCCTTGAGCTAAAAATGTTATCTCGATGGGTGGGTTTGCTGTCCATTGGGCGACATAGTAAATATTTGTGTCCGGAATCGTTGTGTTACTGTCCACCGGGACACCGTTTTGGTCAACCCAGCCGGTGAGGGTAAAGCCCGGGCGGGTCGGCGCTTGGATATAGTAATTGATGATAACCGAAAGCTCCATCCCGGGGACTGCCCCGTGTATCTGTTGCGTCATAGGTGTACCGCTGTTTCCGAAAAAGGTAAGGGTCACCGTGGGCTGAATCGACCAGTTGGCATAGAGGGTACTCCCTGCACCTGACCCCGGATCCCACACCGTATCCGTCGGTCGAACCTGCGCACCGGTTGTTGTATCACCGGGGTCGTTCTCTGTTGTCCACCAGCCGTTGAAATAGTAGGTGGCGCTGCCAGCCGGTGGGGGCGGATCGGGATTCGCCATGGCTGACATGGCTTGCAGGAAGGTCCCCGCTACAAAAACAGGCTCGTAGTACGCAAATGTATTGTCATTCGGATCAATCCATGCGCCAGCGCCTGGAATGAAATAAGCGGAATTAAACACCCCGCCGTTCGCATTAAAGGTGACAGTCATGGCCGGAATCTGTGTCCATTGCGCATAAAGCGTGGTATCTGTCGATGAAACGGTATTTGTAGCGGCAATCGGATTCCCACCTATCTGTGCGTCAAACCAACCATCGAAAGTATAACCAGCCAGTGTTGGCGTGGTAACTGCAGCAAGGATGGGCGCATAGCTACTGCCGGACGTATTCCCCGGCACCACCTGCAGATCAGGCGTACCGCCCTGTGCGTCAAAGGTAAGCGTCACGGTCGGGTCTGGGATCCAGCGGGCATAGAGTGTTTGCGCCGTTGTCGCAGTGACAACTGTCGTGTCGAGCACTTGTACGCCTCCGGCGACGCCGCTTGGCGTTGTGAACCAACCTTGGAACACGAAGCCAGTCCGCGCCGGTATATCGACTGCGGCCAAAGCGGCGGCATAGGTATTCCCCGGTGTTACTTCCTCTGTCTCATCGGTGGGTGTGCCGCCCTGCGCGTCAAAGGTAACCGTGATTGGCGGCGTAGGCGTCCAAAAGGCATAAACCGTCATGTCCATCAGGGGAACTGTGGCATACTGATTCACACGGCTGCCACCGCCATTTGGCAACTGATACCACCCCTGGAAGGTATAGCCGGGTCGGGTCGGCGTTACAATCGAAGCGAAAACAGGCCCATAGGAGGAGAGCGGCGCCAGACCGGACACAAGCTGTGTTGCAGGCGTACCGCCTTGGGCATCAAAGGTGACGGCCACCGTCACCCCAACCCAGTGGGCATAGAGATATTGATCCGTTGCCGCTGTTACAAGGGTAGTGGGGAGTATCTGCACGCCGCCCGTGGGTGCTGTGAACCAGCCGATGAAATCGTGGCCCATTTGTGTCGGTTGTGTGATGGCAGACAGGGCGGCGGCATAAGTGTTGCCCGATACCACCGTCTGTACTTGTCCGTCCGGCGTACCGCCCTGGGCGAGAAAGGTGACGGCAATTGGCTCAATCGGTACCCATTGAGCGTAAACAGTTATATTTCCCGTTGCATCTCCCGCCGGAATGAGGCTGGAGTTGGTAATCTGGTTTCCGCCGGATGATGCGTCAAACCAGCCGCTAAAGGCGAGGCCGGGATAGGTCGGCGTTGTGATTGCAGCAAGCGTGGCGGCATAGGTGTTGCCGACGACTCTGCCCGGTACGACCTGTGTTACAGGTGCACCGCCTTGGGCTAAAAAGGTGATGGTAACCGTTGGGTCTGGAACCCACCAGGCATAGAGGGTTGTTGGATTCGTTGTCCCGATTGCAACAATAGAGGTGGGAAGAATCTGCACACCGCTTGTACTCCCGTAGGGCGTGGTAAACCAACCGCGGAAGACATTGTCGGCGAGTGTCGGAACCATGGCTTGAGACAAGGCGTTTGCATATGTGCCAGTCACTTGAACGGGCGTCACCGTCTGTGTCGTAGGCGTAGCATTGTCCTGCCAGTTAAAGATCAGAGCGATGGGTGGCGCATATTGGGCGACATAAGTAGTATTGTTACTGATCGGTGTGGTAAGCACGTCGGCACTCGTCAAAATCGTGGTGCCGCCGTCTGATGACCAGCCGATAAAGCCGTAGTTTGCATTCGGCACCGGTACCGGCACGGAAGCTGGGACAAGAGGGCTGTTGGTGGTCGGAATGTTCTGCTGTGTCACAGTTCCCGGCGGGAATGTGCCGTTTGTACCCGGGGAGAATGTAACCGTCAGATACATGACCATAACGCCCGCCGCCCCGAAGTAGTTGATATCGAGGTTGTTGAGCGGGTTGCCGAAAACGGAGCTGGTATTTGTCGTTTGAATCTGCGTACTCGGAGGAGCTACATTGCTCGGTGGAATCCGTGCACCGCTCCCGGCGACGTTGCCTGTAAAGACCACAGCCGAGCCGATGATTAGGTTCAGATAAGAGTTGGGCGGCAAGGGATTGTTACTGGTATATTGCGCCGTGAATATGCCACCGCCATTCGCGGTAGCGACGTTATTGCTAATTGTACCGCCGGTCATGGTTATAAAGCCGGAATTATCCACATATATCCCGCCGCCGTTATTTGCACGGTTATTGGAGAGTTCACCGCCTGACATGGTCAGGTTCGCCGCTTTCAGATAAATGCCACCGCCAAATCCGCTAGCGGAGGTCACCACATTGCCGGAGATCGTGCCGCCGGAAATGGTAGCATAGCCATTTTCAATATCTAAAGCACCACCGCCCGTGGTGGCGGTGTTGTCGCTGATTGCGCCGCCTGTCATGGTGAATGTACTGTTGTGTGTCAAAGATGCGGCACCGCCAGCCCCATTGACGTTGCAGTTTGTAATCGTGGTGCCATCTGCTACAGTAAGTGATCCGCCGGAAACGTTCACACCGCCGCCCAGGGTCGTGCCACCCGGCCCGCCCAAGGTAACATTTTCAAGGGTCAAACTTCCGGCCACACTAAAGTGCCGCTGTCCGGCAGTCGCCTGTGTAAAGGTAAATATATTTCCAGCCGTGCTGGTGAGGACAATGTTTTGACCGGGGGCGATAGTAAGCGCCCCGCCGGTAGCCGAGAAGCTGTTTTCTAACGCAATCGTCGTTATTGTTGTGCCATCCGCAGGTGCTGCCGCAATAGCTGCTGCAAGGTCACTGTAGCTTGTGGCCCCAACTGTCGCCGCAAAAGCCATCGGGGAGAGAATCCCCACAAAAAGAGCCACAATCAATAAGAAGCATACGAGCTTTTTCATAGTGAGTCCCTCCACCCTGCGTTATTTGCGTTACTTTTCTTGTATATATACACATATAGCATATCAGATTTTCCAGCTATTTTGTTAAAAAAGTGAAAACAATTTAAAATACATCCAGAAAAAGGTGCGTGTTTTCGGCAACAGGGATTTTGCGCTCTCTTGTTGGGGAACCCTCTGTTAGTTCAGCTTCCCATTATAAATTATAAAAATGCGCTTCCTCTTCAAAATTCTCCTATATTCACTCCGAGAAACGACAGCTTCTGTCCCATGTATATGATGTTCTGTTACATATAAGAAAAAGACCAAAAGAAAGTGCAAGCTACGGGGATATAGGCCCAATTCTTACGTTTCTGCGAAATAGAAAAATCCGCTCACCCGTTTAGCGTTTAGCCCACTCTCGCTGTACCAGTTTAGCACATTTCCGCTAACGCTTAAACTGGCACAATGATCGGGGGCGGGGGCACGCCCCAAATTGACATCAGCAAACCGAACCGAAAGAATCTTTTTTTTGCAAGATAAAAATATTGACACAGGACTAATAATATATTATAATGCGACAAAACGTTCGCATTAGCGAGCGCGATACGCAAATGCGAACATATGTGAAAAATGTGAAAGGAGCACAATTCATGCCTAAAAAGGAAAAAATCGTTACTGAGTTAGTGCCATGGCCATCAGATATCGTTTCACCAGGTGTTAAATGTGGCAATATAGTTACAGTGTCAGGACAGGTGGGTGGCGCAATTGGCGGCGCTTATCCCAATGATGTAAAAGCGCAAGTCAAGCTTGCGATAGAAAAAGTTAAAGCAATCCTCGAGGCTGGTGGAGCAAGTCTCGATTCTGTTGTTATGTGCCAGAACTACCTAAAGCATAATGATGACTTCTCGGCTATGAATGAAGTTTATACTGAGTATTTCGGCAAAATGAAGGTACCACCTTCACGTACAACTGTAACTGTCGATTTCTCAGATCCACAAATATTGTTTGAGATTAATGTAATGGCCATCATTGATTAGCTGCAGATCGGTATCTATTAACGTGGGTAGATAAGCACATTTTCAAGGAGGGTATCCATTGAACGTTTATGTTATTGGTGCAGATACTGGTGTCGGCGAGGCAGTTGCACAGTTATGTATAGATAAAAAACACAATGTTGGAGTTGGCTTATACGACTACTGTAGTGCAAGTTATAACAGATGGAAACAGTATGATAATGCATTTGTATTGAACACAGATGTATGTGACGAGTCGGGATTAAGAGCGGCTGCACATACACTTTTCCACCGGTTTGGTTCCGCTGACATAGTTATCAATACTGCGGGGCTGCTCACGGTTGGAGATCGGACGAAGAACATTGTTGAAAATGATTGTTCTGAGTTGTTACGTATGATGGAAGTCAATGCTTATGGTGTTTTGACTGTTTTCAAGGCGTTTTACCCACATATGCGTAGAGGTGCTCTATATGCTGCAGTAACAGCAGGTGGGGGCACCTTTTTGATGGAAGAGCCACTTTTTCCGGCGTATGTTGTTTCAAAAACAGCAGCAAACAAAATAGTTCAAACGATAAAGAACACTGTTCAAGATGTACGAGTGTGTGCGATTCATCCTGGTAAGGTAAATACGCCTATGGGCAGAACAACTGCCGAAATTGAACCAGAAGAGTCTGCCGCCGGTATTTATCAAGTCATATCCAGCAATGGAGAACTTCCATTCTGGTTTTTAAATTATGACGGATCACCTTTGCCTATTTAGGGAGTGCACACCTGATGAGGCATAACTAATCGTACGATTATCGAAAGGAGTGGTTTTATGAAGGAATCCGATTTCACGATTGCTACCCGGGAAGATTGGCTGAACTATATCACACGTCCCGATGAGGACGTGCCTCAAACAGAACTCGTTCCGGGGTCAGTGTCCTATCTGGTTGCCTCAGAAAGGATGACAATTAGTTTTATTCATATGAAGGCCGGAACGGTATTTGATTTGCACTCGCATGATCAAGAGCAAGTTATGATAGTTGTTGAAGGCTACTGTGACGAAGTAATCGGAGATAAAATATTCCGAGTGGAAAAAGGCGATGTCATACGGTTGCCTGCTAATGTGAAGCATGGTGCATTTCTACGTGATGTGGATTGCAAAGCGATCGATATCTTTGTCCCTCGAAGAGAGGACTTTCACGGGAAGTTCCGTACGCAAAACCCGGAAGCTATATTACCATTTGATTTCAAATAATAATTTAACAGGAGGAAAGAAAGATGAACAAAAGAGTTTTGGTGTGTTTACTGATGTTGTTGGTTATGCTTACTATTGCAGGAGCATGCGCGGCTCCTGCGGCGCCTGCTCCTGTAACCCCCGAATCTCCCGCAGCGCAAGAACCACCGGATCTGGATCCTGTAGATGTGACTGGGACACGTGAGCGCGTGACCATATGGATGGCGCCTGACGATGGTCGATTCACAATTGATTCAGGGTTGCCGCAGCGATTTAATGAGTTGCATCCACAATGGGAAGTTGAGATTGTTACAATGCCTTGGGATACAATGCATAACAGTCTTATGATGGGCTTTGCTGGGGGAGAGTTGCCTGCTTTATCACAAGCTGCATTCCATTGGCTTGGCACGTTCAAACCACTTGGCACACTACGTGCAATGGATGAGTACAAAGCGAATAACAACTTTACAGACGATATGTTCCTTCCGTATTCTTGGGAACACTACCGTGGTGTAAGCGGCTCACTATACGCTGCACCCTTTGCGTGGGGGCCACGAGCACTGTTTTATCGTACTGACATACTGCAGGAGGCTGGGTTCGACGGTCCACCCGAAACCTGGGACGAGATGTTTGAGTGGGGCGCAGCCATCGGCAATGGCGTTGATCGCTTTGCGCTGGCGCCGCTAGACGCATGGCTTGATTTTCACTTCTACTCAACGTTGCTCTACGGTCATGGGGGATTGATCGTGGACGAAACTGGCACTAGCGCACTCCTTGAAACGCCGGAAGCATTACAGGCATTGGAAGTATATGCTCGCCTCTACGAAGAAAATGTCATTCCCAGAGATCCGGCTCACAGAGTTGACGCACTTCAAGGCTTCATCGAAGGGTACTATGCAATGGTTCATACCGGCACTTGGTGGTTTGGTCTATTAGGCACACAAGCTCCTGAGTTAGACGGCGTTTGGAATGTTGCATTATTGCCTGAGGGTACAACTACAACAACCTTTGGTCATTGTAATCCATGGATTATTCCAGTAAATCCACAAAACCCGGATGGTGTAAATAGCGAAGCCGCCGAGGCATGGCTTACGTTCCTTTTCGATGTCGAAAATGCAATACAACTATCACGCTACTTTGGTCAGCTTCCTCCAATGATTGCCGCATATGAGCACCCCTTCCTCAGGGACAATCCCCACGTTATGGTGTTTTATGAAGCATTAACACGCGGCGTTAACTCCTTACGCAATGTAAACAACGCCGAGGCTGCAAGCGAAGTGGTTTGGAACATGCTGGCAGATGTCAGAGATGGGGTGTCAACTCCGCAAGCTGCCTTAGAAAGTGCGAACGCTCAAATCAACAACTTAATTAGACAGTAACGAGATATTAGAGATATTAAATGTACGCGTGAATGAATGCGACAAAGCTCTCGGCCGAATCTAATTCAATGAGTAAGCCGGATGACGGAAGTTGGAGACGAAACGAAGCATGTTTCCAACTTCTTGATTCCGGAAGGGAGATCTCTCATGGAGCAAAAAGCAAAGGCATTGGTTGGTGGAATCAAAAAAAATTATTTTATTGCGGTAACATTGTTCCCTGCAATATTAGTCTTGGGCGGATTTGTTTATTGGCCGGCAATTCATTCGTTTTACCTTAGTCTGTTCAGAACAAGGCTGTTTACAGCTGTTGAGTTTATAGGGTTTCAACACTATGTCAGCGTCCTTACCGACCCGATATTCTGGATAGGTGTCCGAAACACGGTCTACTATGCTTTTTTTGCAATCATTGGAGGCTTGGTAATTGGACTAATGATGGCGATGATCCTGCATGGAAGCATGCGATTTAAGGGGTTTTTCCGAACCGTGTTTTTTGCACCTTACATTATTCCGATGGCGGCATATACACTGCTCTGGTGGTGGATATTCGATCCGCGTTATGGCTTAGTGAACATCATGCTTGCGTGGATTGGAATTGATCCGATTCCTTGGCTCACATCGAGGGAATGGGTGTTGCATGCGTTTATCTTGATGACCATTTGGAAACGGGCTGGGTTTCACATGGTTTTGTTTTCTTCCGGTCTCTCAACAATTCCAGGCGAACTGTACGAGGCAAGCCTTGTGGATGGGGCAAACACAGTCCGACGGTTCTTCCATATAACCTTACCTATGCTCCGCCCAGTAACGTTGTTTTCGGTGATAATGGCGTTTTTGCATACATTTCAGTTATTTACTGAACCATATGTTATTACCCGGGGTGGGCCGGGACATGCATCCACCACCATTGTTTACCAGATATATAATGAAAGTTTCCAAAGAATGAATATTGGAAGAGCATCAGCCATGGCGACCATTTTGTTTATCATGATATTGTTATTCACGTGGTTGATTATGCGTAAGTTCGATCTGAAGGAGTTGTAGACATGAATACATTATCTGCAAACCGGGCAACTCGGTTCATTGGACAGTTTGTCAAGTATTTTATCATGATCTTCTTCGCCTTCACATTTATCATGCCGGTATTTTGGCTGCTTAGAACGGCATTTATGCCCGGCCCGCAGATGATGGCATTTCCAACAGTTTGGTTCCCGGATCCGATTACGATTGCATCATTTGAAAGGGCATTTACACTTTTACCCGTTGGTCGGTTTTTCCTCAACTCTGTTATCATAGCTGCCATTGTCGTTGGCTCAAATGTGATATTCTGTTCGCTGGCGGCATATTCGCTGGCGCGGAAACAATTCCGGGGCTCAAATCTGATCTTCACTTTGGTGTTGGCGTCAATGATGATTCCTGTTCACGTACGCATAACGTCAATGTATATGATGAGCTTGCAGTTGAACTTGCAAGATACCCACTTAGGAGTGGCATTACCTATTGCTGTAACAGGGTTTGGAATCTTTCTAATGCGGCAATTTTTTATTACACTACCTAAAGATGTGGAAGATGCTGCGGCGATAGACGGGTGCAGCGATTGGGGTATATTGTTTCGAATAGTCATCCCCATGTCACGCCCGGCAATAACGAGCCTGGCCATATTTGCATTTGTGTGGTCGTTTGAAGATTTTCTTTGGCCACTAATCATTACATCAAGTATGGATATGCGACCCATTCAAATTGGCATCGTGATGTTCCAAGGACTTGAAATCGAATGGGGCCCGGTGATGGCGGCTGCGACATTGACCATTATTCCCATGCTAATTTTCTATATTTGTCTGCAAAAGTATTTTGTAAAGGGAATGACTAGCGGCGCGGTAAAAGGATGACGTGGAGGTTAAGGGATGCAGTTAAAAGAGAAAATCGCGATTGTAACCGGTGCAGCTTCAGGTATTGGAGAGGCGATAAGCAAGGCGTTCGCAAGAGAAGGCGCTTTTGTTTGTATGACGGATATCGACGTCGAAAACGGGACAAGAATCGAAAAATGGATTAGGGAACAAGGGCATTCTGCGATTTTTATTGAAGCAGATGCTGCAAACACAAACGATACTGAGAAGGTGTTTGCTGAAGTAAAGAACAGACATGGTGATAGGCTGGATATCCTTGTTAATAATGTAGGTATGGCATTCAAGGCCACCATTGTTGAGTTGACGGAAGAACAATGGGATCGGCAAGTTGCTGTTAATATGAAATCAGTTTATCTGTACAGCCACAGGGCAATCCCGCTGATGATTAAGAATGGAGGTGGCTCTGTTATTAACACTGGGTCCGTTACAAGTCTTGTTGGAGTTCCAGACTTTGCCGCATATGTAGGAACTAAATGCGGCATGTTAGGTCTCACTCGTGCGATGGCTCTTGACCACGCAAAGGACAATGTTCGTGTCAATATTGTATGTCCCAGTGGAGTGCGCACAGCACTGATGGACTGGCAGTTCTCCATCGCACAGGATCCCCAAGAGGAGATTCGGCGTGTTGTGGATCTGCATCCAATTGGGCGCATGGCGGACCCTGAAGAAGTTGCAGAGCTATACGTTTTTTTGGCCTCAGAGAAGGGTTCTTATTTTACAGGCACAGCGTTTCCAATGGACGGAGGATATACCGCTAAGTAATTAAATCACAGGAAGGATGATTAATAATGTACGCACGCAAAAACACTGTTTTAGAAAAACTAAAAGCAGGGGAGATTGTCTTGGGCATGGAGAATTGGCTGCGAGACGCCAGGGTCGCAGAGCTGCTGGGATATGCCGGATTTGATTTCTTTCACATTGAAAATGAGCATGTTGGACGGGATTGGAGCGAAGTTGAAAACATGATCCGTACGGCCGAGTTGATGAATATGACCCCTTTATACCGCACCGAACAATGCTTTGACAACCAGCCGCCTGTCAATGAAATAATAAAGGCTGTGAAACTTGGTGCGCAGTTGATAATGGTGCCACAAATCAATACGCCACAAGCAGCGAAAATGGCTGCGGATGCAGTTCGACTACCTCCACGAGGAAAACGCGGGATTGCAACTTGTGATCGTAGTATGAAAGAGATATTCCCGACACCGGAAATGCCACTTGATATTGACACATATTGCAACGAGTCCAACGACGAAGTTATGCTGTGGTGCATCATTGAAACTCCAGAAGCCGTTAAGAACATTGATGAAATTTTAGCAGTGGACGGAGTTGACGCTGTAGGCTTTGGACACCAGGATTTTGCCATGGCTGCAGGGTTATCGAGAGATGCTGGTGATGCCGTAGACGCAGAGAGGGAAAAAGTTTGGGAGGCTACGAAACGAGCAGGTAAACATATGTGGTGGAACACGGACTCAATTGAGGAAGCCCATAAGCAATTTGACAGAGGCGTCCAGCTTATGTTGTTCGGCTGTGACATCATTCATTTGGACAACAGTTTGCGTGATTTTTCAAAGGGGCTTAGGACTTGGAAAAGATAGAAAGACTATTACATGGCATACACAATCCAGAAGGCCCTGTCAGCCTATGTGATGGGTCATGGTTATTTACCGAAATGGATATCGGAGCAATAAGCCATGTAACGAAGGATGGAAAACTAAGGCACATAGCAATCACCGGTTTGCCGAATGGTATGACACTGGGCGAAGATGGGAAAATTTGGGTGGCAGAAGCAAAGCAAAGAGCACTTATGGTCGTCGATATGGAGGGCATTTCTAAAACCGTGTCCACCGGCTCTGCAGATGCCCCCTTCTTGCTCCCAAACGACTTGTGTTTCGGTCCGGATGGAATGATTTATATGACGGATAGTGGAGCTCTGCTTGAGGACTTTCGTAAGGCAGAAAAACCAATGGGGATTTATGATCTTCCATTTGATGGACGACTGTACGTAATTGATCCGGCAACAGGTGAAAGTAAAGTGTTGGATAGAGGGTTTCGTCTTACGAATGGCATAGCCTTTGGTATGGGTGGCGAGTATCTTTATGTCGCTGAAACGCTTACTGGTGAGATATTCCGCTATAGATATGGCGAGTGGAAACGAGAATCGTTTGGAAACGTGCTTATGAATGCCCCATTGAGTTATGGCAGAGTAGCAGGACCAGACGGCATGGCGTTTGATACGAATGGGCTTCTCTATGTGACCGTCATAGCGCAAGATATCACGGTACTCGCACAAGACGGCACGGTTGCGTTTCGCATAAATCTACCTGGTGACAATCCTACCAATTTAGCGTTTGATGTTAATGGTGCTAATCAAATGCTGGTTACCGAAGCTGCCAATAATGAACTTTTGGTAGTGGAAACTTCCCATCCGGGGTTACCACTTTATACCGAAATAGGAAGGATGATATAAATGAAGCATAGGGTTTTACTTCTTGGCCTGGGCTTCTGGGGTAGCCGATGGCTTAAACTTATTATGGAAAGCCCTAGGTGTGAACTAGCGGGCATGGTTGGAAGGTCGGAGGAAATTGCGGAACTCTCTGCCACATATTCAATAGACAAAGCAATAGCGTTTACCGATTTTTGTGTGGGAATAGCGAACACAGAAGCTGATATCGCCATTGTGGTGCTGCCCGGAAACCTGCATATTGAAGCGGATCATCTTGCTCTAAGGAAAGGAATGCACGTTATAACAGAAAAGCCTCTTGCAATGAATATGGAAGAGGCTGAAAGGCTGCTGCAGGTTAAGTCGCAGAACCATCCAGAGCAAAAAATGATGGCTTCGCAAAACTATCGTTGGCGACCGCATAACTTGACAATCAAACAAGCAATCGAAAGTGGGAAAATTGGGAAAGTTGAATCGATATTGTACGAGTTTAGGCAGCAAGAGGATCTGCAAGGCTTTCGAGGCAGCCTAGATAACCCACTCTTGGAGGACATGTCGATACACCATTTTGACCTAATAAGATTTTTTACAGGGTCTGATTGTGCACATGTGACAGCCTTATCGTGGCGTCCAACTTGGTCATTGTTCTCCGGAAAGTCAAACACCGAGGCAATAATAGTTATGGAAAATGGGACTGTTGTGAATTACACTGCGTCTTGGGCGGCACGGGGCAGAGAGACATCTTGGGACGGAAGTTTAGTAATTACTGGTGAAAAAGGATGTATAACACTTGATGCAAATGATGTCGTCCGGCATTATCCACATGAAAAAGCAGATACAGTAGTGCTTGAAGTGAGTGAACAGTCTGGCGTGATTCTTCCTAACGTCGAAATGTCGCTTACTGAGATGGCGTATGGTCTTGATTATTTCTTATGCTGTGTTGAGAGAAATGAAATACCAGAAACAACGATTGAAGACAACATTAAGAGCTATGCGATGGTTGTTGCCTGTTTGGAATCAGCGACGTCAGGAACAACAGTAACCTTGTAACTCATAAAACAGGCTATTGGTGTTGGCATATAAAACGCACAATGAATCATCCCTAAAGATATAAATATTTAAGAGTATGGCACGAGTGTTACAAAAGTAGAACAGATAAGACTTGACAAAGAACAAACCCATCCATTATCCTATAGGTTGGCTGGTTCAAAGAAATTGAATTAATCAACTATGAGGTGCTGGTGTGAATAAATCCACTTTAAAGACAATTGAAGTGCTGGAGTTTATTGCAGAAAACAGGACAGGGGTGACATTAACACACATTGCAAAAGAACTCAACATTCCGAAATCAAGTACCAGTGACATTCTAAAGTCATTGCAGCAGAAAGGAATGGTTGAATACACAGAGTCAAAATCATATAAAATCGGCATCAAGAATCTTCTGCTTGGGAATGCATATTTAGCCAATATTGATTTGATTATTGTCTCCACGCCTTACATTAATGCGCTATCAGAGCAAACCGGCAACACCATTTTTCTTGCAAAAATGATTGATAATCGAATTACTTATTTACACAAGCGCGAACCTATGGATTTTTTAGTTTCTACATGCAGAATTGGCAGCAGAGCGGGGCTAACCACGACAGCGTTAGGTAAAGTTATACTTGCTTATAACGAGAAATTGCAGGACATAGTCCTACAAAAACCTATGCTTCAGAGAACGAAGCACTCTATTACTGATCCCGAAACCATGCGGCAACAACTACTTGAGGTGAAGTCCAACGGATATGCAATTGACAATAGAGAGGATTACGAAAACGTCTTATGTTTAGGGTTTCCGGTATTTGACGAGAGAGGTCTTGTTGAGCACAGTATCGGAATTAGTGGGCTGCATCATGAAAACAGAGATATAGAGAGGGAGATAGAACTCGGGAGAAGTTGCGCTACTGAGATCTCACATCGTTTAGGGTTTCAGCCTTAGTGATAGCGCAAACCAGGGTTTTAAATTGTTTCAAAATAAGCACATAAAACTTCCTGTAGTCACTGAAACTACAGGAAGTTTTCGTGATGGAGACGAATGGACTTGAAGAGTAAGGAAGCACCATAATTATGCCTGTGCAGAGGACTCCTATAAAAAGTTCACCGAAAAAATAAGAAAAATGTTGAAAATAAATCCATTTTGTGGTAAAGTGTTGCCAGGAAACCTTTCTCATGCGACTATTTTTGAGAAAATGGGGCCGCATTTATGGTTAAATCAAATGCGCAACGACCTCTATCCCTAATCCTGGCCATTTTAATGCTCATAACCAGCCTCCCACTGACTGCATTTGCATCTGGAGAGGCCGATTTTGCATATAACCATTTCGCTCATGGGCTGGAGTACAGCCACTTTTCCGCTTATGAGCCAGAGTACGACTTTTCTGATGATGGCCTGGAGGCAGAAGCCGTCGAACCGGGTGAGCCGTCATCAAGTTTCATTGAACTTGCTCCCATGACCGGCGTGTCGCCCATGAACATTGCAGACCGATATATTGTCGTGCAGGAGTGGAACAACCGTGCGGTGGTCAATGGAACAGACATTCATATGATACACCAGACGGTTGCCCTCTACGAAACCATGTTTATTCCAATCGCAAGTATCTCCGCACTCCTGGGCGCCTATCCCGTAACCTTTGCCGATGAGATCTTGAGTATTACCATGGGTACACGGCGCATTGAATTGACCATCGGCTCACTCATCGTGGGTGTATGGGAAAATAATGTCCGCCAACCGGATCAAAATCTACAAGATATTTTACCGCCAGCATGGACAGCCCATCCGGTGCAACGGATTGATAATATTGTCTACGCTCCCGTTCGGGCGCTGTCGCTTGCACTCGGCGCAGAATCGGTGGAGTGGTTTGCGCCGGGGCCAGATGATGTAGGCAGTTTTGCCGTGATTTCAATGCGTTCCATCACCCGGGACGAAGCGGAAGCCTATTTGAATATCTCCCGTCCGCTTCTAACCCCCTCATACATAGGTACAACCGGTATCGCCGTAACCCCGGCGAGCATGACGCTCACCATAGATCGAACCCATCCCACGCCGAGCCAGCGATTCCAAACGGGCCAATTCAACGCCTCTGTTCAGCCCGCCAATGCGACGAACCGCACAGTGACGTGGACTTCCTCAAACCCCTCGGTTGCAACAGTCAACGCAACCGGCTTAGTTACAGCGGTCAACGCCGGGACAGCGATCATCACCGTGCGCACTGCAGATAATACACATATTCCTGCAAATACCGTAACACGCACAGTAACCGTAGTAGAGCGTGCGCAAACCGTCACCCTGAATACGCCGTCGACTTTACATGTGCAGGGTACAATACGGGAGACGTTCGATTTTACCGCAACAGTCCAGCCTGCACAGGCCCAAAACTCCTCGATTTTCTGGTCATCGACAGATACCAGCGTTGCAACGGTCAATCAAAGCGGCAGAGTTACCGCAATGGGCCCCGGCACGACTACGATTCGTGCGCTGGTGGAGGGATCGGAGGGGCGTGTGTTTGCTGATCGCGCCGTCACAGTGGTGGCCCGGGCATCGACCCTTGTGCTGGATCGGAATAGCCTAACCCTCCACATGGCCGGCGGCACCGGCGAAACAGTGCGTTTGACCGCCACGGCAACGCCTACTACTGCCATCAATGTGGGAGATATCGTCTGGACTACCAGCAACCCCGCCGTCGCCACGGTTGACCAATCCGGCAACGTGACTGCAACGGGAACGGGGACGGCGACAATTCGGGCGTCAATTGCGGGGGCAGGGATTTTCCCGGAACTGATTGCGGCTTGTGTCATCACTGTAAATAATTTTGCCACAGGCATCGAATCAGACGAGGATTTCATCACGCTCATCATAGAGGGTGACCAGTTTGGTGCGTGGACGCTTACGGAAACCATCATCCCGGCGGATGCGACGAACCGTGCTGTGACGTGGGAGACAGATGATCCGAATATTGCGACAGTCGATCAAAACGGACGGGTAGAGGCCGTAAATCCCGGTGAAACAATCGTTCGTGTGCGTATAGACGGGACAGCGCTCTACGCAGAGTGTATCGTATATGTAACAGTCATCCCAACGGGATTAACCCTTGATGGCAGTTCATGGACACTCGTAGCCAACAACCCCGCCCGCAGAAGTGTTACACTCAACGCCACACCGGATAACCCCGATGTGAGCGGGACATTTGTGTGGGCATCTGACAACCCTAATATCGCTACGGTGGACGAAGATGGCGTCGTCCGGGCCGTTGGCGTTGGGATGACGTTTGTCCGTGTGGAACTGCAAGGCACGAACCTTTTTGCGGTGGCCCGCATTCGGGTTGTGGAAGAAGTGACGGGAATCCGGCTTCCGCTGGCTGAATCTCTTGAAATCAACGGGGATTTTTTTGAATCGAAACCCCTTGTCCCCACAATTTTGCCAACAACGGCCACAGAACAACGTGTTACATGGGGCTCAAGCGATGAGAGCATCGTCCGTGTGGATCAAAGCGGGCAGATTACCGCCGTGAGTCCCGGACGTGCGTATGTTACGGCGACAACAGCGGACGGCGGGTTTGAGACACATACACAGGTCACGGTTGAAGCCCGTGTCACCCACGTCTTGGTGGATCAGAGCGAGCTGATCCTGACGATTTTCGGGGATCAAATTGGCCGGGCGCAATTAGGCGTCACAGTATTACCTGCAAACGCAGCCAACAGGACGGTTGAGTTCGTCGGGTATGACCGCTCTATCATACACGTTTCCGCAAACGGCCTGGTGACGGCTCGGGATGGCGGTCAGACCGAGATTATAATCCGTGCGAGGGACAACGGAATTTACTCCGAAACACGGGTGACGGTCATCGTCCGCGTTGTGGGGCTCCGGTTATCTCAAACGGCGGTCACATTGACTCCGGCAAATACGGCAGTTCGGACGGCCCATCAACTCCGTGCGATCATAACGCCTGCAAACGTCACGGATCGGGCCGTGCAGTGGGTGTCGAACAATACAGATGTGGCCACGGTGGACGAGACCGGATTCGTCAGCGCTGGTCAGCCCGGCACGGCGACAATCACGGCGACCCTGGAGGGGCTTTCAGCGAGTGCGACAGTAACCGTCATGCCGGAGATTCTGATTAAACCGGATTTCAACGATGTGTTTGTAAATGGCCACGTAATGCGAAACGATTTCCCGAGTGCATTATATCTTGACGATACCGCCATGATGTCGTTGCGGGTATTGATGGACGCACTGGGCAATCAATCCCTATATTCCTATCACCACGGCACGGCGCGGATTTATACGGACGACGGCCTTGTGGTCAATCTGCAAGTTGGGCGTCCGTCTATGTTCGTGCGCCCGGCGACGACGAACCTCGCCCGTGAAATTCCGCTCCCTCGATCACCACGGATCGTAGGGGAGCGTATGTATGTCCCGGCCCGGGCCGTGATGGAGGCCCTGGGCTGGCACGTACATTGGCGCGAGACCGCGGTGCGTGGGGAGACCTATATTTTGCTCACAAGGGTATCCCTTTCCCAGGGGCAGGTATGGGAGAAGATCAACCACGCAAAAGCGCCCGACAATTTGAACATTTTGCCCATTACGGGGATACGCATCGATCCGCCAATCGGCGGAACGGTCCGTGACGATGGGACAATTTTCATCCCGGAGGGCGAGACACGAACCCTCAGGGCGACAGTGTTGCCGGATGTCCCCAATATAGAGAGCCGCTGGGTCAGGTGGCAGTCGAGCGATCCGGCAGTTGTGAGCGTCAATGCCCAGACCGGCGCGGTCACGGGGCGCAGTGCCGGTGTGGCGTGGATTACGGCGGAGAACGGGCGTGGACACACGGAACGTGTACGGGTGCAAGTGGCGTCAACGGTTGTGATGATGCCGAGGCTTGCAACCCGATTTAATCAGGGGCTGGTCAACAACCAGATTGTGGATGGCGTCAATGATACGAGCTATGTCACGACGCTTGTAGAGGGATATACGACCATGACCGCAATCGGGCCGCTTTTCCGTGCGCTGCCCGGTGGGCGGGTGGACTGGGATAGCGCCACACAGTCTGCGACGATCATATATGACGGGATCGCACTGCGGCTCACAATCGGGAGCTTGCACTACAGCGTGACAGACCGGGCCGGTCACACCACGACCCGTACCTTCCCCACTGCGCCGCAAACGGTACACAGCCGGACATATGCGCCGTTGCGGAATGTGTTTGAAGCGTTTGGGTTTTTCGTGTATTATGTAGGTGGGTTCAACGGTGTCCGGGGCGAATCCTATGTGATCGCAACGGAGTATCCACGCAATACGGTTGCAGAGCGAAACGCAATCGCCCAAAACGCACGGACACGCTGGGGACTGGTCGATGCCTCCCATGTGACGGTAGATCCGACGCACTTGACAGCAGATCAAACTGGGATTATGCGACAATTGACAGCGACGGTGCACCCGGAATATGCGGCGAGCCATGAAGTGGATTGGTCGAGCAGCAACCCGCACGCTGTCACGGTGGATGAGAATGGGCGCATTTATATGAGAATGGGCGCATTTATATGAGAATGGGCGCATTTATATCAGGGATTGGGGACGCGCTGCAATCACGGTGCGATCTGTGTATCCCAACGCACAGACTGGGATTGCCGACGTTGTCGTTCTGCGTGCGCCGTCGAATTTGCGGCATAACAATTCGTTTACGCACAACAGCGTAGAACTTCAATGGGATGCATCGAGTTACGGTGTGCAACGCTATTATGTGTACAATAACCTTACCAATCAGCGCATAGGCACCACATCGGCGACAAATTTCACGGTGACGGGCCTGACCCCGAATACGTTCCAGTCGTTCCGTGTGTACGCCGCCACAGATCACGGGCGCTCCGGGAGAAGTTGGCCGGTGTGGTTTACGACACGGGTTGCGCCGCCGGGGAATTTGCGGACGACGAATATTGGACAGACCACGGCGACCATTGCGTGGAATGCGTCTCCCGGTGCCGCGTATTACCGCATAGAGCGGGGCAATGGGACGTATGTGGGCACCGTCCGGGCGCCAGCGCTGTTATTTGTGTTAAGAAATTTGAGTGCGAACACGCAGCACACGTTCCGCGTGATTGCCCAGGCGACCTCTGTTCCGAATGGGATTTCGGATTCGGTGCCGAGTACGATCACGTTCCGGACACTGGCTCCGCCAGCGCCGCCGCCCCTGCTGCCTGCCCCGCCGCCAGGTGGTGCGCCGCCTCCAGGGGGTGTGCCGGTGCCGAATGCGCGTGTTGTTTGGCCTGCACCATCGAGGCCGAATAGAGAGCATATTACCTCTCCGTTCGGGTGGCGCAACCAATTTAGGCGTTACCACTTGGGCATTGATATTGCTACACCTACCGGCCACCAAGTCGTTGCGATGACAAATGGCACAGTGGAGCAAGCACGGACATGGTCCGGCGGTGGACGTACAATTGTACTTCGTCATCAAAACGGATACCGCTCTGTTTACATGCACCTCAGCGCATATAGGACGAGCGTAAATGCAGTCGTTAGCACAGGGCAACTAATCGGGCTTTCCGGCACTTCCGGCACAGTGAATGGTCAATTGCGGGACGGCGTATTCGCCCCACATTTGCACTTTGAAGTCCGGCGGGGCGCAGCGGCAAATACGGCGATTAACCCGATTGCGTGGTATCACCGGGATGACAGGCGGACGACGAATACGAATCCGCTGTTCGTGTTGCGGAATGGCCGGTTTGTGTATAATGAGAACTTCCGATGGTCAACACCGATTGCAGCGCCATTGCCCACGCCGCCGCCTGCGCCAGCCCCGCCACCGCCAACTACCGTGCCGGTGACCGGCGTGACAATTAACAACCCTGTCACGAGAATGAACATCGGGGAGGTGCGTACACTAACAGTAACGGTGAGGCCTTCCAATGCTACTGACCGAAACGTGAGATGGACTTCCTCTAATACAAATGCAGCGATGATTACTCCGGACGGAGTGCTTACCATCAGAGGAACAGGTACGACGCTGATTACGGCAACTTCCGTTTCAAATCCATCAGTTCGAGATTACTTTCGGATAGAGATACCGCAGCGTCTGCCACCACACCCAACGGTGCCGACAGCACCACGAGGGCCGTTCATATCCGCTGATGCGGCAGCATTAGCTTGGGCAAACCATATACATAGTACGAGTTTATTTACTCGGCATGAACACAGTGCTATCATTTATCGAACAACTATTGAAGGCCGGAGGATTTATCGTTTAACGAGAACAGCAAGTGGTTCGCCACATGTAGCTTCTGGAATAAACGACCTTGTAGATGAAGTTCCGCGCGGTGCAACAGGGGTGGCGGGTGTTCATACACATCATTTCGGACCTAATTTTTCTGGAGTAGGCACCGATCCGCCAAGGTATGATATCAGATGGGCACATTTTTGGTCTATGGACATATATGTTTCTGCACCAACAACACAGGGAAGCAGAACATCGTTTCACTTGCGAAGATACACGGTTTCAACAAGTGACAATAGTATACTTGCAACGGTCTCCCTGCGACCTCTAAGTGCGACAGAGCGAGCAGCGCTTACGGCGATATACCGGACATCGTGGTATGCTCATTTGCCTTGCTCCAGATCCGACTGTCCTCCTCCAGAAGGATGGCCAACTAGCCCATGGCCACCAAGTTAAAAATAAAAAAATAGGAGATGTCTACAATGAAAAAAAGTTTTTTAGAATTACCACATGTATATTTTTGGTCGCAATAATTTTCTCTGGGTGTAGCGTAAATGAGGAGGAACCCGATATGGAAATAGCGTTTAGAGAAATTGATTTATCGGAACATTCTTGGGATGGCGAATCGTGGGAAAATGCGGGCGCAAACGCTAGAGGGGATGTTGATTTATCACAATTTTCCGGACAAAAAATTGAATCAAGAGAAATGGCTGAAAATATTGCAATTACTATCTTAGAACAGCAACAAACGCAAGGTTTCTTAGATGATTTTGTGTTGCTAAGCATCGAACATGATCCAATACAAAACATTTGGATTTTCGCCTATGGTGAGCACCCGCCCATCCCCGGAATGCCCTTTTACGCTGCTGTAGATGGCTATACCAGCCAACTACTTAGGATGTGGGTGTATTAAATAGGAATGTCTGGCTAGGGTATTACACATGTGGAGGCATAGTAACGTATATGAGAAGAAGAAAGTATATTCTCCCCGCCATTTTGCTCCTTGCGCTGATCTTGTCCATAGTAGCATATTTCGTCATAAGAGAAAGCCCAGGAGCGCCGTCAGAAGCGCTCACCCATCAGGCAGACTATCCTGCCCTACAGCCAGAAGACCTTGCCTCACCGGAAGGGATGGTTGAGTGTCCAGTACACGGAGAGGTGGTGGGCGGCGCTGGTCAAGTAGAGGAAGAAAATGACGATCCGCCGGAGTTAGGTACCACCACCCCATCATCAGACCCAGAAATTCCAGATATTGCATGGCCAGAAGGTCTACCCTACCATATCCCCGGTTCAATCGCCCTGCGACCTGATGGTTTTTTTGAAGAACAATATAACCTCCCATTCACTTTGCAACATCGAGCTGTCTTCTATACACTACCAGCAGACATTGAAATGATGGTAGAAGACCAGGAGGTAGGCATCTGGGTTGATGAAAATATAATTGATACAGACCCTGACGGACCCGCTGTGATGCCTTTGGTGGCGTTCATTCAACGATTTAACATCCAAAAAGAAGATTTCGTCACCGTAGTAGAAGAAATGAGAAAAAATGCTATAGCGTCAGGCTTTGATCTGTACGACGAAGATTTTGAACTCCCCAACGCCGATATTATCTTCACATTCGACAACGAACTCATCAGCCATTTCTACCGCCGAGCGTGATGATATGAGAAGAAAGAAATTGCTACTGATCGTTATCGCCGTATTTGTGTTCTCGACCATTGCCCTTGCACTACATTTTTTGATGAATGAAAATGAAAACGGAAATGAGAATGGAGGTGGATATATGACAACGCCAGAACCGACTGAACAAGTAAGAGTTCCGCCGCCTTTATATCCGCAGGTACATGTAGAAAGTGTGGATGAATTATTAGAGTGGATACGTACTGTAGATGTAGAGACTTTCCAGAGTGGACGATATATCGCCGTGGTTTCTTTGCTACGTACCGTGGGAAAAACGATTGTTCCAAGCTTTGATATTCCGGGAGTAGAATCATTTGGGATGACTGTCCTACAGGACGATGTACTTCCTATGGGGCGTACAGCTATCTCATATGCCTATCTGGCACCAAGCGGTGAACGCCTCTTTGTTTCAGTCTCGACACTAACTTCAGATCAAGTTGAACAGGGAAGTCGAAGCATCTGTGAATACGCTGCAACACTTGATGAGGCCTGGCATGATGCTATGCTGTCAGAGGCAACTATTCAGATCATTACAGAAGATGGGATAAGAACTGAAACGGTACAGACTTTAACATATTCAGCCTCTGATAACCCCGATATGGTTGGGTGGATACCATCTAAAAGTATAATGTTCCTTGTTGGCGATTTTCAAATAATGCTCCGACAGGATCGAGATGTCTTCAACGCTGACTTCCTCAATTTACTGCAACTAGAAGTAATTTCAATTGAGTTAGACACCACCACCCCACCATCAAGCCCAGAGTCCCCAGGCATTGCATGGCCAGAAGACCTCCCTCGTCACGTTCCCGGTTCAATCACTCTACGACCAGACGGATATTTAGAGGCAATGTTCGATTTGCCATTCACCCTGCGACATCGGGCAGTTTTCTATTCCATACCAGCAGACATTGAGAGGATGGTAGATGATCCAGAGGCGAGCATTTGGGTTGATGAAAATATACTGAGAGAGGCAGACCCCACTGTAATGCCTTTGGCAGCGTTTATTCAACGATTTAATATCCAGAAAGAAGATTTCGTCGCCGTAGTAGAAGAAATGAGAAAAAATGCTATAGCGTCAGGCTTTGATTTGTACGACGAAGATTTTGAACTCCCCAACGCCGATATTATCTTCACATTCGACAACGAACTCATCAGCCATTTTTACCGCCGAGCGTGATGATATGAAAAAGAGAAAAAATGTTTTTTTAGTTATCGGAGTCCTTTTGCTCCTTTCTGTTGGAGGCTTATTGCTTTGGCGCACGGGAGACATTCCCATGCGATACAACAACTTGCGCGAGTTCCCACCCCAATCTGACTGGACCAGCATTTACCCAGAACATAGAGGCAGAGCGTTTGCACAATACTATGACATCATCGCTACAGGAACGTTTCGCTTGATCGCTACAGAAATTAATGATGGAGTGGAAAGTAATCTAGAAATTCATCAAATGAATGGCATGATGATGTCTGCTTTTGATGACAGTCGAATGATTATGAGAGACGGAAAAACCTATACCTTTTTCGATGCTTTAGAGGGATTTTATTTGCTGTTTGATAGCCCGTCACCCCCTTGGGATCCGGCGAATGACACTTATGGGATATCCTTTGTTGGATGGGGCATTGCTGAATTTGATGGGCGTGAGTTAAATTACGAGAAATATACATTTGAAAGTGGAAACACTGATCAATTTTTCTTTGATGGTGATGTTCTAGTGGGTTTTCGGGGATTTTCTGTTCTATTCGATAAGATCACAGACACGATCATCCATATCCTAGACAATAATGTATCATCAGAGGTTTTTGAGATTCCCGCAGATTATCAAGAGTTTGACCCGGATGCACATTGGGATTTGGTTTCCGACATTTTTGAAGGCTGGAGCGAAAATGAAGCGCCTGCCACCTTGCCTGCACCTACTCAATGGTCACCCGGAGATCCGTGGCCAGATAATATTCCGGAATATCGCCCCGGCTCAATCACACTATGGCCTGATGGGCAATTAGAGGAAACGTTTTACCTACCATATACACTGCACCATCGAGCCATTCCCGCAATCATTGACGAATTGGTGGACGGTCCAGAGGTACAAGAATGGTTGCTTGAGGTAGCAAGCGATAGTGAACGCCCAACTGTGATGCTCATAAAAGCATTTGTACAGAGATTTAACATCCAAAAAGAAGATTTCGTCGCCGCAGTAGAAGAGTTGAGAGAAATTTACATAGCGTTAGACCACGACCTTACAGACGAACTATACGAACTCCCCAACGCCGATATTATCTTCACATTCGACAACGAACTCATCAGCCATTTCTACCGCCGAGCGTGATAAGCGGCTCACATATACACCCGCACGAAAGGAGAGTACCCCATGAAACAAAAACGCATTGCGCTACTTCTCGCCCTTATCCTCATGCTATCTACCCTCACCCCCGCAGCATCTGCCCAGCGGCTGGACTTTGCAGACCTTGACGATAGGCACTGGGTAACGCCATTCCTGCAAATCTTGGATCGCTTAGAATTGGACGTATTCCAAGGCGTCCCCCAAAATGGCGGATTCCATTTCCAGCCCAACCGCAATTTGACCCGTGCAGAATTTGCGGCAATCCTCGTCCGTGCCTTTGACTTGCACGACGAAACCGCCCAGAACCCATTCGAGGACGTACCCGATGGCGCATGGTACGCCCCCTATGTGGCATCGGCCACGGCATTCGGCATGGTGCACGGCATCAATCTTGCCGGGACGTTGTTTTCGCCTGACGCCGATGTAACGCACCAAGAGGCGTTTGTAATGTTCGCCCGTGTATGTAAGTCTCTCCCGTTTTTTGACGAGCCAGAAAAGGACGCACAGGAGATACTTTCCAAATTCCAAGACGCAGAAGATCTGGCACCGTGGGCAGTAGAGGACGTGGCCTTTTTGGTGTATCATGGATTTATCACGGGTACGGCCTATGGGTCAGACCCGAATTTCCCCGAGGATGAGACAATCGTTATGCTATATCCCTTGCCCCACATCACCCGTGCGGAGACCGCCGCACTCCTCGCCCGCATAGCGGATATGATCCGGGTGGTGGAGATTATGAGCCGTCCGCCGTCGGTTGTGATCCCCGATGATCCCCCGCCATCGTTCCCAGAGGCGACAATGGGTGCGCTGGCCGAACGCATCCGTGAGGCGGAGGGATATTTAAATATGCAAAACCGGATCACTACGGAAACATTCGGGGCTCTGCGGGAAATGCACCGTCAGGCTGTCGGCGTATACAATGCCGAGCGGTTCTTCCAAAGCGTACTGAACCAAACATATTACGAGCTCGTCCAGGCAATTGAAAATTTGGTGTTCCTGCAAAAAGATGACCTATGGGCGGCATATGTCTACGCAAGCGGGTACGATCACAATGTCTGGCATCTGTACACCCCGGAGAGTTTCCATGCGATGCAGGATGCACGTACATATGCGGGGCGTATCTATCACCAGACATCCATCACCCAAGCAGATATTGATGCGGCGTTGGAGCGGCTCCTTGCCACAATCGACAATCTGGTCAGAGTACAAAAAGATGCCCTCTCTACGGCCCTTTCCGATACCCGGCCAGATAGTCAGCGTTGGTTTATGTACACTGCTGAAAGTTTCGGTGTGTTTCAAAGAGCACGAAGCGCCGCAAGTAGCGTGTATACCAGCATGGTACCACAAGACGAAGTAGATGAAGCACTAGAGACGCTCCTAGAGGCGTGGGATCGCCTTGAGCAACTACCCAAAGAGGAATTTCTCTTGCGCATCATCCGAAATGGCGAAGTATCGGAGCAACTTGAAGATAGATTCACGCCCGACAGCTTTGTGAATCTCATGCCCGCATTAAACGCCGCAAGATATGTGCTTCAAACCAGCGGAACATTTGACGAGCATTACGCTGCCGCAAGCGCATTGGCACAGGCGATTGGCGACCTTGAGATTCGGGCGAGATATCAACTCCCGACGTTCTTGGCACACGGACAGTTATACGTGGGCAATCCCAGATACACACAGGAGAGCCGAGACGCACTGCGGCTTGTGATAGACGAGGCCCGTACAATGCTGGATGCCCCGGACACAAGCGACGATGAATTGGACGACGTGCTGGCGAGGTTGATGGCCACAGTTTTGTCGCTGGAAAGAGTGTGAGGCGTGATGGGAAGTTAGAAAAAGAAAATGTAACGCCCTCTAAATCTAACAAATTTAGAGGGCGTTGCGTTGTAGGTTAGCTCCTGTTTTCAGGGCTATTTTGACGAACTTTTGTATTCCTGCGAGACGGGCGGGCTTTATTGCTGAAATCCGCTATGTCTCAAATCTTGTAATCAACTCTGCGGGGGTGAGCGCTTGTTTCTCACTGCCTGAGACATCCAGATCTATTTCGCCGCCGTTTAACATGATCAGTCTATCGCCGTATGCAATCGCATCGCTCATGTTATGGGAAATCATGATGGTTGTTATGTTTTGTTCCTCAACCAATTTTTTTGTTATGCCCATGACTTGCTTTGCGATTCTCGGATCCAGGGCCGCCGTGTGCTCATCCAGTAGCAGCAGCTTTGGTTTTTGCAGGGTCGCCATGAGCAGTGTCACAACCTGGCGCTGTCCGCCTGATAGAAGCGACGCTTTTTTGCGCAGCATGTTTTCAAGTCCTAGGTCAAACTCGGCCAGTTTTTCCTTGAAAAAAACAATATCTCGTCTACGTATGGCCCATTGGAGGCCGCGCCATTTGCCCCGAGAATGGGCCAACGCCATGTTTTCTGCGATTGTCAGGTCAGGGCAGACCCCGAAATTGGGGTCTTGATACACACGGGCAATCATAGCCGCCCGGGCGCTGTGGCTTTTCCGCTGAATATCTTCACCGTCAAAGAATATGGACCCCGATGTGGGGTATATATTGCCGTTTATAATATTAAAAAGCGTACTTTTTCCGGCACCATTGCCGCCGATCATTGTGACAAATTGCCCCTCGGGAATCGCCAGGCTCAAAGACTTCAGCACATGGTTTTTTTCGATCCCGTTGTCAAAAATCATAGATATATGTTCGAGTGCTATCATTTGGCCACCTCGATCCGCTTCTTGGAATACATTTGGCGCAGTTTTGGGATGCACAACGCACTCAAGGCAAACACAGCGGTGAGCAGACGTGTCCAATCGGGACTGAGCAGCCCGGTGACGATGACCAGTGAGATACAGCTAAAGTAGATAAACGAACCCAGCGAAATAAATAGCAACCGTGTCAACATGCTCCCGTTCTTAGGCGTTATGATCTCGCCGATCACAAGGGAGGCGAGCCCGATGACGAGAACGCCTGTTCCCGTGTTGACGTTTGCGCCGCTCTGTTGCTGTGCGACCAGCGCACCTGCGAGCCCGGTAATCGCGTTTGATATGACAAGGGAGGAAATTTTGCGGCTGTCTGTATTGACGCCGTTGGAACAAGCCATGCGCTCATTATCGCCTGTGGCACGGATTGACAGGCCAAAGGACGTACTGTAGAGGAAAAACAACGCAGAGATAACCACAATCAGGGTTATGGCCCCTACGAGTACGTAGGACCATAACAGCGCATGAAAAGGCTGTATGCCCAATGCCACCAGCTGTCCCCGTATGGGCGCAAATATGAAGCTGTCAAGGGGTGCGGAAATGGTACTGCCCCCCATGACGAATAAATTGATCGAAAATAGCGCCATGGTGACAAGCAGGCCTGAGATAATTCCGTCTATTTTCAGCTTCGTGTGGATCAGCGCAGTGGTGAGTCCTGCCACGGCGCCGCCTATGGGTGCGACGATGAGGGTTGCCCAAAAATGTGCGCCACCGTGCAGCATTGTCATAGCAATTGCGGCGCCAAAGGCAAATGTACCTTCGACGGTCAGGTCTGGTTTTTTCATGATGCGCAAGGACATAAAGATACCGATGGCCACAGGGGCGTATAATAGCCCTTGGCCCAGGCTTCCGTATATACTGGTTAAAAACATGTCAACTGTCATTTGGCTCCTCTTTTTTCAAATGAAAATTACGCTAGAATGTCCTGGTTGCCCGTTCTGTCAGAGTGCTTGGGATTGTAAATCCGATGGCCTGGGCCTCCGTCGCATTGATGTACAATGACAGCGATGCGGCGGTGGGGGAATAAAAGGTTTGAGGCCAGGTTCCATTTACCAGAATGTCAAATGCGATATCCGCGGCGGCGGCGCCATTGGCCGCAAAGTCAACGGATAGAGAAGCAACCGCCCCACCGGCTACAATTGGCAAGTCAGCCACTACGATGGGCAACCGGCGCTCAGGGTTTTGACTGCGGTTTAAGTTCTGCACCATTTGCATTTGACCCGTGATCTGATTGTCCTGGGGAATATATATTCCGCGGATGGTTGGATCGGCGGCAATATTGATAAAGTGCTGTGTCAGATGCTCCAACCCATTTGCCGGTATCCCAAAAGGTACGATGGTGTTTTCGGGTGAAACCCCCTGCAACCGCTCAAGAGAGGCAACCGAATTCGGCTCATCCGTTGTATATAAAAAGGCGATGCGATTTTCGGCGTTTAGTTCGCTCCCCAGTAGTTCTTCGAACAACTCTATCTGTGTTTCCATTGGCAGTGCGCTTGACGAGCCTGTGGATATCTCCGTAACGAGGCCTGCACCAACGGGATCGGTGATGATGCCGTATACCAATGGGATGTCTGCATTGGTCGCCACCGGCAACGCCTGTTGTGATGCGCTTGTTCCAAGGGAGAATATCAGATCTACCTGCTGGGCGGCGAAGGTATTGGCAATCGTCGTGGACATGGCGGAGTCGCCACCCGCGTTCTGATATACAAAGTTCACCTGTTTTCCTTCCGCCTCCATCAACTCTGTCAAGCGGTCTTGAAACCCTGGTGTCCCCAGTTCAAACGCGGGGATTTGCGCACCTGACAGTATCCCGACGGTGAACTCGTCTGCATTGTTTTGAGAGCAAGCACTCAGACCTGTTATAAGCACTGTGATTACTAGCAGTGTAACTAAAAACGTTTTTCGGTTTTTCATATTAAAGTCCATTCCTTTCGCGTATGCCCCCCTACGGAACATTGCACTTGATCGAATTAGCGCGCTAAAGAGCCTGCGCTTAGAATACCAAAAAGAGATCGAACTTTCAAGTCTTTTTTTAAAATTCCTCAAAAAAACACTTGATAAACTAAAATAGGGACGCAGAAAGCCCGCTAATCGTAAGAGTAACGGGCGTTCTGTTCTATTGTCCATTCTTATGCCTCAAATATCAAAAACAGACCGCACGTTCACTTCACCCGGATCGCCCCGGAGGAGTTTGACGGTTACGCTACCGGCATTCATATCGAAAAAATTATCGCTGAGCAGGAAGTCGTCGGTATCGGAGTAGAGCTCGACGCTCCTGGCGTATGCGGCAGCCGTGACGGTCAGGAATTGGCCGTTGCGAGTCACTGTAAGTGCCGGATCAGTGAAGTTGTAATGCTTGGGCATGCAGAACAAGGCCGTTCCAGCGGAGATGGGGGAGCCGTCTATGACGAGCTCGTAGCTGAAGTAATGGGACAGCTCATCGCAATCGGAGAAGTCCATATCCTCCAGCCACAGGGACGATAGGGCATCGACATGCACCGCTTGCTCGCCGCTTTTGAGTATCTCTGCAGCGGGATTCCGCAAGGCCCAATTAACCGTCCCGGCCACCGGGCTTCTCGTCTCGTTTGCGACGGCCAGTTGGGCGCTTTTCCGGATGGGTTCGTACTGGGCCACGCAACTGGGCCGCTCGGTCATCTCGCCGATCTCCTGACAGGAGAGCATAATGGGCGCAAAAAAGCGTTTTGCATAGTAGTGCAGGGCTTTCCAGCGCCCAAAATAGTCGATAGACGCCCAGGACGCCACGGGCCAGATGTCGTTGAGCTGCCAGTAGATGGCGCCCATACAGCGGCCACGGTTGCGCCGCCAGTGCTCCACGCCGTACTTGATCGCCTCGGCCTGTAGGAGTTGGGAAGCGTACAGAAGATTGCCAAAATCCGTCGGGTAGCGGAACGTACCAGCCAAGTATCCCATGATCTTGCCGTTGGCCCCGGCGTTGCGCTGGTGCATCTCCATAACCCGGGAGAAGATATTCCGATCTTCCGGCAACGTAAAGGATTCTACGGTTTTCAGGCAGGGGAAGCTCTGGAACCCGAACTCCGACGCATAGCGGAAGTGATGCTTGCGGTACTCGCTGAACGGCTTGCCGCCGTGCCAGACTTTCCAATAGTGGGCGTTGCCTCGGTCGGTGTCGTTGGGGTCGTCGAATCCGCCGCCGCTGGATGGAGAGGCGGGCCAGTAGAACGTCTGGGGATCGTGCTCCCGGACCACTTGGGGGATAATATACTCGAACATCCGGATATAGTCGGCGCCCTGTTTCGGTGTGGCCTGATACCATTTTTCCAGATGCGCCCACTCCAACTCGTTATTGCCACACCATAGCCCCAGGGAGGCGTGATGGCGCAGACGTTTGACGTTATCTGCGATCTCGGCACGAATATTCGCCTCAAATTCAGGTGTCAGCTCGTATATGGCGCAGGCAAACATGAAATCCTGCCAGACCACCAGCCCCAGCTCGTCGCAGAGATCAAAGAATCGGTTATCGGGATAGTGTCCACCGCCCCAGACCCGCACGGCATTGAAATTCGCCGCCACACAGTCTTCCAACAGTGTGCGCATCTTTTCGTCGGTCACACGGGAGAGGATATTGTCTTGGGGGATATAGTCGGCGCCCATGGCGAAAATGTCAACGCCGTTGATCCGGTGGCAGAATGACTCCCCCCATTCATCCTGTTCAATGGCCATAGTCATGGTCCGCAGGCCGATGCGTCGCTCCCACATGTCAAGTTCCCGCCCCTCGTGGACCAAGGCCACGTTGACAGCATACAAGGGCTGTGGGCCGTATCCGTTGGGCCACCACAGCGCCGGCGCATGTATGACAATGGAATCGCCTGTGCTCCGAAGCACAATTCCGTCGGGTGTAGTGATAGCCATCTCAACGGTACCGATACCGGTGCGCTGAATTTCAAACCCCAGTTCCACGGTGCCGTCGGCCCGGTGGTTCTGGGTCACATACACGTTCTCTAACCGTCCGGCAGCCACATATGCCACGGAGATATCACGCCAAATGCCCGCGTCGGGCAAACGTGGCCCCCAGTCCCAGCCGAACATGCAGTGGGCTTTCCTGATCTGCGGGAAGCCCCGCATGGCGTCTCCCGATCCGTCCACGAAAATCTCCTTGTGCCGCTCCGCGATGTATCGTGTGGGGGAGTAAAACGTCAGCCGCAACTCGTTCCCCCGGGGGCGGACGACGCCGGAGATATCGAATTCCCACGTCCTGTGCATGTTGTCGGCATATCCGATTTTTTGCCCGTTTAACTCCAGGTCGCAAAGGGTGTCAAGGCCCTCACAGAGGAGCAGCATCTCTCCCGTCTCCGCCTCCTCCAGATCAAAACTGCGGCTGAAGACGAAATCATAGTCCATGAGCTTCAGCGCATCCAGTTCGTTGTCCCTCCAGAAGGGGTCGGGGATCTTATGGCCGTCAAGCAGTGCGGCATAGACCGAACCGGGCACGGCGGCCTTTAGTCGCTCCCCCGCAAACGGGGAATCGCCCTGGATCTCCAGATTCCATACACCGGCCAGGGATTGCAATTTCATGTCAGAATACACCCTCTTTTCAGTTGTTTTCTGTGTTCCCCTCGCCTTTGGCAAGAGGAACACAAGGTTATTGCTTTGGATTCAAATTGCCCATTACCCGGGTTTCTAGTTTCTTGAACGCAATGATATACGAAATGGCCAACAGCAGCGCCGCCATGGGCCACCCCAGCGGATCGGCCAGATAGACCCCCCAAATGCCCCAAAACTGAGTCAGCACCAGGACGGCTATCATTTTCATGGCCAGCTCCACAAAGCCGGACAGCATGGGGATAAACGTATTGCCGATCCCTTGCAGGGCGGCTCGGAATAAGAACAGCATGTGCAAAAACGGCAAAAACAGCGCCATGACGGTCAGTTGTTGCGCCCCGATATCCAGTACGGCGGCGACCTGGACCGGGTCGCCGTCAATCAGCAGTCCTAAGATTCCACGTCCAAAGGGCAGTGTAACCGCCATGACCACCGCCGCCGAGAGAATCGCCAGTTGCATCCCGTCTCGGACGCCCTGCCTGACCCTATCAAACCGCTTGGCGCCGAAGTTCTGTGCCACAAAGGTCACGACGGACGCCTCAATGGCGCCGCCTGCGATCATAAGAAGGCTGTACATCCGCCTTGCGGCGGCAATACCCGCCACAAACTCGGTGCCGTAGGCGTTGACGTATCGCTGAACGAGAAGGCTCCCCGTTTCGATCACCGCATTGCGGAACCCCAGAGGCAGAGCGAGGCGCAACAGCGGATAGACGGATGCAGAATCCGGCCGGAATCCACAGCCGTTTAAGATCCCCGTCTTACGCAGGGTTCGGAAACAGTACATCAGCGCAACGGATTGGGCCAACAGGGAAGCGGCGGCGACACCTGCGATCCCAAAGGGGAAAATAAGCGCAAGGTTTAATGCAATATTAAGCACCGTTGCAATCACCATGGCCCGCAGCGGCGTTTTGCTGTCGCCGAGGGAATACAGGGTCATGTTCAGCATGTTGTAGGAGAAAGTGAGGGGCAAGCCGCCCAACAGGAAGCTGAGATATATGACCGCATCGTGCATCAGTTCAGGTGGCGTATGTAATAGTAGCAACAGGGATTCGCTTGTCAGGAGCCCTACAATGCCTGCGACAGCACCGAAGCCCAAGGCGATGTAGGCCGCGGTGACAAACGCCCGGCGCAGACCGCTCATATCCTTTGCGCCGAACCGCTGGGCGAAAAACGTGCCAAAGCCCTGGGACATGCCGAATACGAAACTCAACACAAACCAGTGCAAACTGGCGGTGGCCCCCACCGATGCAAATGCATTTACGCCGAGAATCCGCCCGACAATGGCACTGTCAACCACTGTAAACAGCAGTTGCAGCACATTGGTCACGAGCAAAGGGGCAGAAAATTGTATCATCAGACGGATGGGACGCCCCTCCGTCATATCCTTTATACGAGACATGGCTTACCCATCAGTCGTTGATGTGCTCGTCGAGCATAGCCTGGAGTTCTTCCAGAGATAGATCGGGCCGATCTCCCAGCATCCGAACCATCCGTATGACCATATCCGGCAACATGCTGTAGAGCATATACTCGATGGTACCCGGTTCGGGGGAGGTGTCCATATTCCCATATACGGGCGAATTGGCGGTGAGCTTCGCAATGAGCGCTCTGCCCCCGTCCATCCGCAAAATGTCCCGAACCGTCGTGTTGACGTCGGCCCGGAAGGGGAGCTTCACCGTGGAGTTGACCGATATCTCCGCCTCCAAGGCAATTTCCCGGGAGGAGGTACCCACCATGACTCGGTAGTCCCCGGTGAGGACGTACCAATCGCTGATCTGGGTGTTATAATACGCAAATGCCCGTTTCTCCAGGGCAAAGGATACTGTTTTTGTCTCCCCTGGCTGGAGGGATACTTTCCGGAACCCTTTGAGTTGTTTGGGCGCACGGATTACCCGGTCATCCCGCTCCTTGGGGCCGACGTACAACTGCACTACCTCTTTGCCCGCCATGCTACCCATGTTTGTGACATCCACGGTGACTGTCAGGGTCTCCGTATCATCCATGGATACAGCGCTCAAGTACAGGTTTGCATACTCGAACGTTGTATAGCTGAGGCCGTGGCCGAAGGGGAAGCGCACGGCCATTTCTTTGGCATCATAGTAGCGGTAGCCCACAAAGATACCCTCCCGGTACTCGGCAATATCGCCCTCCCCGAGATAATACAGATACGAGGGGGTGTCACTCAACTTGATGGGGAAAGATTCCGCCAGCTTTCCGCAGGGGTTGGCCGCTCCGAACAGGAGATCGGCCACGGCACCGCCCCCGGCCTGCCCGCCCAAATACGCCTCCAGGATTGCGCTGACCCGGTCAGCCCAGGGCATCTCCACCGGTGAGCCGTTGTATAGGACGACAACCACGTTCGGATTCACTGCGACAACCGCCTCCACCAGATGATTTTGTCCCCCCGGCAGGCCCATATGCGCACGGTCAAGACCCTCTGTTTCATATGCTACAGGGAGGCCGATGAACAGGACACAGACATCGGCATCTTTCGCCACAGCGATGGCCTCCGCTTCCAAGATTGCGTCCGGCTCATCGCAATTATTCGTTGTATAGCCTCTGCAATATGTGACGTCGCCGTATGCCTCGGCGGCATCCAAGGCCGAGGTAAGCTTGGTGGGATTGACCTGGGAGCTCCCGCCGCCCTGATATCTCGGTGTCTCCGCAAACTCGCCAATAAAGGCGATTTTTACATCTCTCTTGAGCGGGAGCGTCCCGCCCTCGTTTTTTAGCAGCACCATGGATTCCGCTGCGACTTTTCGCGCCAGCGCGTCGTGCTTCTCGACATCATAGGCTGTGGTCGCACTGCGCACAACGACATTGTTGACCAGATTCAGCAACCGCTCCACTGTGATGTCCAGTGTCGCCTCGGACAGTGCGCCGGAGCGGACAGCGGACACGATCAATGCGTCATTGGGATTGGTGCCACCGGGCATCTCCAAATCCAACCCGGCGATGATGCCTTTTACACGGTCATTGACGGCACCCCAATCGCTGATTACCACGCCTTCAAATCCCCACTCGTCCCGTAGGATTTTCGTCAGCAAACGATGATTCTCCGCTGCATATTCGCCGTTTACACGATTATACGAGCACATGAATGTGGCGGGCTGTGCCGCTTTTGCGGCCTTTTCAAAGGCCGAAAGATAGATTTCCCGCAGGGTGCGCTCATCAATCCGTGAATCGCTGGAAAATCTCCGGGTCTCCTGATTATTCGCCGCAAAATGCTTGATACACGTCCCCACGCCTTTGGACTGGACGCCTTGGATAAATGCGGCCCCCATTTCCCCCGCCAGATAGGGATCTTCGGAAAAATATTCAAAATTGCGTCCGCACAACGGAGAGCGTTTGATCTCCACGCCGGGCCCCAATATGATGCGCACCTGTTCCGCTACACATTCCTCACCCAGGGCCGCCCCCATCTCCCGGAGCAGGTCGGTATCAAAGGAACACGCCGACAGGACCGCCGTGGGGAAGCAGGTGGAGGGATAACTCCGTGCTTTTCCAAATTCGTCCGTCCCCTCTACGACCTTGCGCAGACCGTGGGGTCCGTCGGTCATCATAATGGATAGAACGCCAAGCCGCTCGACGGCTTTCGTCTCCCAGTTGTTCAGCCCGGAACAGAGGGATGCTTTTTCCTCCAGCGTCATCTTGGAAATAATGTCTTTTATATTCATATATACCTGCCTCCTATTCAATTTGAATCAGCGTGTTTCTTGTGATTCCCCCGCCGGAAAGGCGGGGGAATCACAAGATATCGCTTACGCCTCCACGGGGGTCTGGGGCGGGGGGGTCTGATTTCGCTTGCTGAACTCCCACGGCTCATGGATCTTTGGAACATCGCTCAGTAGCCGCTTTGTATAATCCGCCTGGGGGTTGAGTATGACCTCATCAGCAGAGCCGAACTCTACGATTTTGCCCCGCTCCATAATATAGACGGTGTCGGAGATGTAGTACGCGAGCCCCATATCGTGGGTGATGAAAATAATGGTCATCCCCGTCTCGTTGCGCAGATTGAGGAGCATATCCAAGATCGTCGCACGGGAGCAGGCGTCGATCATAGATGTGGGCTCGTCGGCCAGGAGTATTTTTGGCCGGAGCAGGAAGATCCGGGCAATCATCAAGCGCTGCATCTGCCCGCCTGAGAGTTCAAAGGGATACTTATTGGTCATCTCGGCGTATTTGAGGTTGACAAAGCGACACGCCTCTTCCATCATCTCGATTTTTTTCGCTTTTGGCAACATGCGCCCGCCCCGCATATGGATACAGTCCAGCAGTACGGAGTCGATCTTGCTGAAGATGTTATAGGAGGAGAAGGGATCCTGAAAAATAGCCTGGATGTCCTTCCAATACTCCTTTTTCTTGCTGCGGGTTCTGATGTCCCGCTTTTTCCCCAGGAACTGGATCTCGCCCTCCGTCACACTGGTGAGCCCCAGGAGCATCTTAATCAACGTCGTCTTGCCGCTGCCAGACTCGCCGACGATGGAGACCAGCTCACCGGAATAAAAATTGAAATCCACATTGTCTACGGCGACGGTTTTTCTGTTGCCAAACCCGAACACCTTAGAGACACCGGTTCCGCTTAGACAAATCTCTCGCTCACTCATTTTTATACGCCTCCCTGAGTTCCTCTTCGGACATCATGCACCGGCTTGTGCGGCCGTTGCCTAGGCCTGCCAGTTCCATATTCTGTACCCTGCACTGGGACTTTACGTATTGACAGCGCTCTGCAAAGCGACAGCCATCCGGCGGTTTTTTCAAATTCGGCGGCGTCCCGGGAATCGCCGTAATTTTCACGTCTCGGGTCCCGTCCTCCGGCACGAGAATAGAGCCCATCAATCCTTTTGAATAGGGGTGGATCGGATCGAAAATCATCTGGTCAGCAGACCCTCTTTCCACGATCTGCCCTGCGTACATGACCATAATGTCATCCGTGACGTTGTACAGCAACGGCAACTCATGGGTGATGAAAATCATGGACTTGATATAGCCCAATTCCATCAGATCATGAATCATTTTAATGACCATCTTCTGGCTGGTCACGTCAAGGGCCGAGGAGGGTTCATCCGCAATTAACACTTTTGGTGAGAGAATTGTAGAAATGGAAATGACGGTACGCTGTTTCATGCCGCCGGACAGCTCCACCGGATATTTATTCAATGTGTCTTCCGGGAGATTCAGCGTCTCGAACCGCTCCCGCGCCAGGTCATGAATGTCTTTCTTAGAAATCTTAGGGTCATGCGCCCATATCACGTCCTCAATGAATCGGATCACCTTCCGAGTTGGGTTGAGTGCGTTCATAGCGGCCTGGGGGATGTAAGCGATTTCTGTTCCCAGAATGTTTTTCCGCACGTCGTCGGGATCCATACCTGAGATATTGCGTCCGTCGATGATGATGTCGCCCTTGGTGTAGTGAAGAGGCGGGAAATAGTATCCCATCAGGCTGAGGGCCAACGTGGATTTCCCGCAGCCAGATTCCCCTGCAATCCCCACGGACTTTCCCTCTTCCACCTGGAAAGAGACGTCATTGACCGCATATACGCTCTCATTGTAGCGTGTGATGTATTTTGTGGTGAGGCCGTTGACCTCAAGCATTATTTTACTCATTGTAACGCCTCCCTTAATCCCGCAGCTGCGGGTTAAACACCCGGTCAAGGCCGGTGTTGATCAAATTCAGCGCAAATGAGATCAGCGCAATCACAAGGATGACCGGGTAGTAGGCCCACCACGCACCGCTCAAGTGTGCAGTATACCGCATGGCCCAGTTCATCATCAGGCCCAATGTGGCGGTCTCTGTCGTTCTCGGCCCCAGGCCCAGCATGGACAACCCGGCCTCGGCGAGGATGGCGGAGGAAACTTGTAAAATAAACGCCATGACAACATAGGAGGCGATATAAGGCAGAATGTCCTTGATCACAATCCGGGGAAGAGAGTGTCCGCTCAACTTGCTCAAGTTGACGTGATCTCGGTTGCGCAGGGACAGGACTTGCGCCCGCACGGATCGTGTTGTCCAGACCCATGAAGTCAGACCGATGACAATTGCTACAGTCGCCGGTCCCCGCTGCTCTTGCCCGATGCTGTATGAAATCAGAATTAGCAGGACTATGCCGGGGATGACGGTGAACAGATTTGTAAAAAACATGATCACATCATCGACAAAACCGCTCAAATATCCTGAGAGGAGACCCAGCACAAGGCCGATCATGGTTGCGATCAATCCGGCGATGAGCCCAATCGCCAGAGAGGTGGTGATGGCGGAGACCAGCTGTTTGAACATATCCCGTCCGAAATTGTCCGTGCCCAGGGGAAGGAGGCGCACGTTGGTGACGTCACTGACATTTATATAGGCCAAATTGGTGACCGATCCGACCAACTCCTGCTCACCCGTCTCCGGATTATACGTCCAGATATATTTGTCGTAGAGATCGAAAATCCCGTCGATCCTTGTGTCGAGGCGGGCGAAGGCCCTGCGCTCGGCGATGGTTAAGTTTTCAAATCGGATCTCCGGGTCGAAATAGGTCCACCACAACCCCAGAAGCGCCTCCGTATCCTCCAGATTGATGTCCTCTTTCCGGAGTTCAAAGACTTCGTTATATTCGCTGTACAGCAAGAGCCAGTCCCGGATCAGCTCCCGATCAGTTGGCCGAAGCTTTGCGTAGATGCGAATCTGATCTGCGCCCTCCAGCCGGAGGGTATAGATCCGTGGGACATCCAAGCTGTCGTAGAGCGAGACATATAGGCCAGGGGGGATAAACGAGTCATATCCGATCATCTGTAGCGGGTTGCCGGGGCTAAAGATGGGATATATGGTGATTAAGAGCAGGATCAGGACGATTATGATGAATCCGATCCGAAAATTCGCCGAGCGAAACACTTGCTTTAACGTATTTTTCATCGTCTTTTCCTTCCCCCTATTCTTCATATTGTGCGGCTCTGACACGGGGGTCAATTAAGCCGTAGATGACATCCAGGATGAATACGGCCAACAAGACCATGACCGTAATAATCAGGGCAATGCCCGAGAGCAACGGGTAATCGCCCTCCCGGATCGCCTGCAAGAGTGTCGTCCCGAGACCTGGGTATGAGAAAATGATCTCGGCGACAAGTGCGCCGCCCACCATGGCGCCGATGGAGAGGGCTAGGCCCGTCACTTGCGGCAACATGGCATTGCGGAAGACATATCCGACGATCTTGCGGTCTTTGATACCCATATAGCGGCTGTATTTTACATAGTCAGCGTTTAGCTCATAAATAGACATGGAGCGCATACCGATGGCCTGGCCGCCGATGGAGATCAGCACAATGGACCAGAAGGGGAGATGGTAGTGTTGGATGATCGAAAAGACGAATCGCCAGCTCATATGGGGGATGAGTCCCTGCTCAAACCCGCCCGCAATGGGAAAGAGACCGAGGTTGAGCGAAAACACTGTCAGCAAAATGATGGCCATGCCGAAGGCCGGGATGCCGCCCATAAACAGCATAATGGGCATTAGGGCTTTGTCAAACCCCTTGCGAATATACGCCGCCAAAGCGCCCAGGACGTTCCCCAGAGTCCATCCCACCAGTATGGCGGGCAACTGTAGGCCGATGGTCCACGGCAGCGCATGGGCGATGATGTCAGATACCGGGCGGGGGTAGCGGGAGAAGGATAGCCCCAGGTCGCCCTGGAGCAAGTTGCCGACGTATATGAAAAACTGTTCGATCACCGGTCTGTCCAAGCCAAACCGCTGCATGTAGCTCTCATACATCTGACGGAGCACGGCAGGATCGTTTATATTCTGTGCCACTCTGGAGATGATCATAGCCACCGGATCCCCCGGCATGAGCCGCGGCAGGGCAAAATTGAGGATTATAGCCGCTACCAGTGTGATAAAAAACCAAATTATTTTTTTGGTAAAATATTTCCCATATCCCTTCATAGACAAACCACCTTATCCCCGTCGGGCTTTAATTTGAATCTGTACGTTCCCCGCCGAAGGCGGGGAACGTACAGGCGGCCATGTACAATGGAACATAGCCGCCTTCACAGGTCAGATTAGACTTAGCCCACGAGCCTGATATTGAACAAATCTGCGATTGCAAACCCATTGACGGCGTTCAGCGGCGGCACATTGCGGCCGTCACCGTCTTCCGTGAATCCGGTCCAAACCGACTCGTTGACGGCGTGGAATTGGCCCGGACGGTACATGAGCGTGAAAGAGGGGACCTCGGTCAGGTAGATCTCGACCAGTTCGGTGTACAGCGCTCTGGTTGCCGCCTCGTTTGTTTCCAGCGGGATGAGCGCCAACAGTTCGTCTACACGTGGGTTGACGTATTGTCCCCAGTTTCCGGACCAGTTGCTATCGTTTCCGACAAACTCGGCGGTCATCAAATTCCGGATCCGGCTCCAGGGCTGCGCCGGGGAGGCGTCGTCGGTCCACATCATAAAGATATCGTATTCGGTTTGCGAAGCGGCGGTCACGACAGTTTGATATACGCTCCAGTCGGGGAAGTAGGTGGTCATCTCAACACCAATCGCCGCACCGGCGGCTGCCACGACCTCTATTGCGGCTTCCCAGTCACTCCACCCGAAGGGGGCGCTGACCACGAGAGACATTCGCTGACCGTTGTACACGCGCACGCCGTCAGGGCCTCTTGCGGCGCCGGCCTCGTCCAACATGGCATTTGCGCCGTCAATGTCATTGCCTTCCCACTGGAGATGTGCGACCTCTGCATGGTTGAACATGGCCTGCTCGGGGGCGGTGGGATTCATAAGGGAACGGGGAACTTCTGCAAAGGTTGGGCTCTGGTTTGTCATGGCGTTTGCGATAATGAGATCGTAGTTTACCGCCATGGCAATTGCCCGGCGGACCAGGGGATTAGCGATGGCTTCCTGTTCACTGTTCATGTTGAAAAATGCCGTGGGCAGACTGAGCGCTATGCCGAAAGGAGCTTCTTCCATAAACGTTGAGATGGGAAGGTCTTGTTCCAGCCACAGATCTTCAATGTTAGGAATAAAGACCTGGCTGACGTCTATATCTCCTGCCATAAATGCAGCAGTATACGCGGCGTTGTCTTCCAGTAAGGGGTGTGCCAGGAATCTCGGTGCGGGCAATGTACCCCACATGGAGGGATGCTGACCCCAGTAGCCGTCGTCACGGATAAGTACGACGATGGAGTCGTCAAAGAAGAAGGGGGCAAAGGGGCCGGAAAATACAATGTCCTCAGCCGGATCGAGAAGCATTTCATCGCCGTTGCCATTGTGGCGCTCGCTTAAGGTTTCCAGCCAAGCTTTCTGCAGGATGTAGTTTTGTCCGAGGAAAGTGAGGATCATCATGGGGTTGACCGGCTGACCGTCAGCAGTGAGAGCGGCGTGAATTACAACAGTCTCATCGTCCAGCGCTTCGATTCTGTCGATGACTGATGCGAATTGCGTGGCCATGCCGCTGTTGTATCTGAGGCCCGCCTCAAAGGTAAATGCCGCGTCATGGGCGGTGACTTTTGTCCCGTCGCTCCAGAATGCCGCAGGATTGATTCTATATGTCAGTTCGGTCCTGTCGGCGTTCCACGTGTATGGACCTTCCGCTAACAGCGGAATCAGAGAACCGTCCAGAGCGTTGAACATAAACGGGGTCTCAAACACGGGCAAACGTGCGCCGCGGCCAACTTGCTCTGACACCAAGGGGTTGTTCATGTTGCCTTCGCCGAATGCGTTCCAGCCGTTGGGGGGGCCCCAGTTAAAGCCCATGAAATACAGAGTCTCTTCTCTGGGCAGCTCCGTGACGATGGGCGGGCGTACAAAGGGTTCTCTGCCCAGTTGCGGCTCGTCGGGCGGATCATCACCCGGATCGGGGTCGTCTGCGGGTGTAGCAGGTAGCGGCTCCGGAGTGGGGTCATCCGGTGTTCCGCAGGCGGCCACTACGGCCACAAGCATCAACACCGCCAGGATGAGAGCAATCAATCGTTTGTTTTTCATTCTAATACCTCCATAAATTTTTCGTTACTTATCGCCAAGGCTAAATCAGCCTATTGACGCCGTGGGGTGGGGTATCGATTTATGATAAGTCCTAAGCATTCTGCATTTCAAAAAAATGGTAAATGGCGCCCATCAATCCCGCCTCTTCTTTAAAGTGACAGAGTTCAACAGATACGTCAAAAAGTGCCCAGCTCGGCATTTGGCACAGATATTTTTCAAGATTCGTTGTCAGCTCTTCGCCTCTTGCACTGATACTGCCGCCGATCAAGATTTTTTGGGGATTTAGGGTGCACACTAAATTATAGATACCCTGGCTCAAGTGCAGGTACCAATCCTCAATGATCTGCTGTACGCCTGTATCGCGCTTTGCCTGCTCAAACACCTCGATGCCTTCTATGAGAGTGTCTTTGGGTATATTCTTGTATTCTTTATACCTGCCGATTAAAGCGGACGTCGCACCGGTTCCGGACAGATCCGGAAACGTAACCGTACCCTTGTATGCGGCGGTGTTCATATAGCCAAATTCTCCCGCGCCAAAGGTATGTCCGCGATATATTTTCCCATTCACAAAAATACCGCCGCCTATGCCAGTGCCTACGGTTATGCACACAAAGTGTTCACAGTCCAGAGCGGCGCCCAGGAATTTTTCCGCCATGGCGACACAGTTGGCATCGTTTTCAATTTCGATGGGCAAATCTGTGTGGGCTTGCAGTTGCGTTTTTATATTGGTGTCCCACATACAATCAATTGCCCCGGCTTCGCTGGCGAAGCCTGTATTGATGTCAATAAATCCAGGCATACTCAACGCAATGCCGTCTAATTGACAGGTTTTTTGATATGTTTCTACCACATCAATGATACTGCTGATAAACACGTCTGCGCAATCTCTTATGGTGGGATATGCCCCCTTTGAAAGGATGTTCCCCGTCTCTGTAATCAGGGCGTGTTTTACATTTGTACCCCCTACATCAAAGCAAGCTACGGTTTTCACGCTATCCCCCCTAAAATTGCGGTAAATAGGCTCTGTGCGCTTCTAATAGCGCATCAAACACTTGGTTGGCAAGGGCATCGCTGGGACAGAGCGGGTTCATGTTCAAAGCGGCGATGGCCGCCGCCCTGTCCCCCTCTACGGCCGCCTTGACCGCCATGTGCTCAAAGGATTTTATCATCTGAATGTAGCCGTTGATCTCTGGTTTTAGCGCACCCAGTGCAATGGCCTTGGGGCCATCTGCCGTTATGACACAGGCCGCCTCTACTACGCAATCATTTGGCAGATTTGTCACAGTTCCATTGTTTTTAATGTTGACGTACTGTATGTCCCCAGTGTTGTTATAGATGGAGTTGATCAGATTGCAAGCCGCGTCCGAGTATAGCGCCCCGCCGCGCTGTTCCAACTGCGCGGGCTTGCTGCTCAAACTGTGGTCTTTATAGAGTTCAAATAACGCATCTTCCGTTTTCTTTACGACCTCACCGCGGACCTCGTTGTTTTCATACTCCTTGTTCTGTTTGACCAGTTGATCCTGGGTATGGAAATAATAGTTATGGTACGGACACGGGATGGCGTTCAGCCCTTTGATCAGGTCGGCGGAATACTCTATACCGTCAATATTGCGCATAGAGGCATTGTCTTTATTGTCAATATAGGCATTTAACACTTGATCGAACACAGATGCGCCATCTAAGAAAATATCGGTTGCAAAAATAAAATGGTTGGAGCCTTGGATCTCCATCCGCACTCTGGCGCGATCCACGCCCAACAGCTTTGCAAACCCGTTTTGCATCCCGATGGGGACATTGCACAGGCCAATTGACTTTTTATAATCGGTATACCGCACAATGGCTTCACTGATCATGCCGGCGGGATTTGAAAAGTTGAGCATATACGCATCTGGACAAAGTTCTTGTATATCTTTTACGATGTCCAGTATCACAGGGATTGTGCGAAAACCCTTAAACATACCCCCGGCACCGTTGGTCTCCTGACCGATCATGCCGTTGGCAATAGAGATTCGCTCGTCTTTGATCCGGGCCTCTAACAGACCGACCCGCATCTGGGTTGTCACAAAATCTGCACCCTCCAGCGCTTCCCGCCGATTTAAGGTGGGAATAATCTGCAAAGGCAGACCCGCCTTTTCTACCATCCTCTGCGCCAGGGCGCTTACGGTTTTAAGCTTTTCACGGCCCTCTTCAATATCTACGAGCCATAATTCCTTCACGGGCAATTTTTCGTAGCCGCGGATAAAGCCCTCCACCAGTTCTGGTGTATAACTGCTTCCGCCGCCTATGGTTGCAATTTTTAGATTCTTGTTCAATTTGTAGCCCCTCCTCAAAATGAAAGCAAATAGTTTATATCGCTATAGGCCCACTGCGCGTGAGCCTTCTACCATGTGTTTCCTCTGGCACGCCCCAACTGCACTTCTGTGAGCACATCTCGCACAGAGATTAAAAGTCCTCTTTCGTAGGCCGTTCTCTCGTCGGTCATGAGTTGGAAGACGGGAAGTGTCCAGAGGGGCAGATAGTGTTCACACAAATGCCGCAGATGCCGCAACATCTCTTCTGAAGCAAGGCTACCGCTAAAGGAAATCACCGGGGGGTTGAGCAGGCAGATGATATTGATGACCAGACTTGCAATTAACTGTGCCTTCTGGGGAATCCCCTCTGCCTGTTTCAGTAAATGCTCCAGGGTTTCCCCGTCTCGTTTCGTCCCGACCTCCTTGACCATATAAGCCGTCTCACCGGCAAAGCTGGAAAAGCCCCGAATAATACGTCCGCCCATTACAATGCCGGCGCCTACACTTTTCCCGATGTGCATAAATACCATATCAGAGTAGGACTCTCCCATGCCGGAGGCGGCACTGCCCAGCGCGACTAAGTTCATGTCGTTTTCCACATGCACAGGGATTTTCAACTGCCCTTCCAGCACATGGCCCAACGCCACACCCTCTAAGCAAGGAATCTCCGGAATTGCATACAAGGCGCCCCCCGGCCCAACGACACCCGGCACGCCGATGCTAATCACCCGGATATCGTCATCTTGTTTCATCAGTGTTTGCAGCAACACTTGTAGCGTTTCCAAAATGGAATCTGCGGGAGTAAGGGGCCATACATTGCGCCGAATCACCTCGCCGTCGGCGGTCAAGACAGCATGTTCTAACCCTTGCGGCAACACCCGGACAAGCGCCGCGCGCAAATCCTCGGTCTGCAAGATATAACACTTGGGCCTGCGTCCGCCAGCCGATACCGCAAAATTGCCGGGGCGCACCACGCCATTGTGTTCTAACTCTTGCACAATGGCGTTCACTGTGGGTTGACTGAGCCCCGTACGTGCTGCCAACTGTTTGCGGGTGGCAGTTTTCATTTCAAGCAGTGTCTGTAATACCAGGTTGGCGTTCAACCCCTTGGATGGAGAAGAACCATTCTTTAGAGTAGCCATACGTTTCCTTTGCTATGTAAAATAAAATTATTTTAAAATATTTTTTCTTTTATTTCATGTATATTCCGTGTATATTTTATGAAATCATTTTTTTATACGGAAGTAGACTTTTTCTATAATTAAATTATTTTAAAATATACTCAAAATTATACGCGGCAGATAGTATCATGTCAAGGTGTCGTGTTTAACAAATTTATGAGAGATAAACTGTGAAATGTGAACAAGGGACAACGTTATGTCGGGCGTTATCATACGTTTCCTTGCGGTTGACTTTCTTCTCGAAAAGTCAACCGCAAGTCTCTTTACAGTTGACAAAGTTTCCGTTACAATCAAGCTATAGGGGGTGATTGCCTTGAAAGAACTCAATTTGGCAGAAGTTTTAGTTGGGAAACGCCGGGAGAAAGGCATCACGCAAGATGAACTCGCCGCACATGTGGGCGTGTCCAAGGCGTCGGTGTCCAAGTGGGAGAACGGGAACAGTTATCCCGACATCACCCTCTTGCCGGTTTTGGCCACCTATTTTGACATCAGCATTGACCGGCTTATGAACTATTCCCCCCAGTTGTCCGAGGAAGAGATCACAAAAACCCATGCACAGTTAGCGGCAAATTTTGCGTCGGAACCCTTTGAAGCCGTAATTGCAGAGTGCGAAGCGCTTGTAAAAAAATATTACTCCTGCTATCCGTTTTTGCTGTACATCGTTTTGCTCTATATCAACCACGCGCCGATGGCGGAATCGCCTGCGCGCAAAGGGCGGATATTGCAATCCGCTATCGGGCTCTGTAAACGGGTAATCAACAATTGTCGAGATGCAAACGCAGTGCGTGAGGCGACAATATATCAGGCCGTGTGTCATCTCTCTATCGGCGAGTCCCAAGAGGTGCTTGCACTTCTGGGTGAGGGTGCAGAATCTCCCCCATTATCCGGCGACTCCATTATTATTCAGGCCCATCAAATGTTGGGGAATACCGAGAAAGCGATAGAAGTTGCGCAAGTTGATCTCTATCAGGCTCTTTTGGAACTATTTGAAGGGTTGCTTGCGTATATCCAGCTAAACTTAGGCAACTTTGAAGCGGCACAAACCGCTTTTGAGCGAGCAGAAAGCCTATCGGAACTGTTTCACATACGCCACCTCAATGCCAATGGCGTTGCAATTTTGTATTTTTTGGGTGCGCATCTGTATCAGGCTGCCGGAAAAAGCGACGAGACGATCAACATGCTCGGCAAGTACGTAGACGTCTGTATACACGGCTTTTTCCCATTTGCGGCGCGAGGCGACTCATTCTTTGACAGGATTGACGATTGGCTCGACAAAAATATCAAGAACAGACCGATGCCACGCAATGAGATTGTGGTCAAAGAGAGTATGCTCAACGACGTACTGCTTAACCCCGCCTTCGACAGTTTACACGGTTCCCCCGCATTTGCCGATCTCATACAAAAACTTAGAACTTTTATAGGAGGAAACTAAAATGCCAGAAAACATGATGGACTTCTTACCGTTCTTAATCCCGGTGATTGTAATCCAGGTTGGTTTGACCCTTGCATCTCTAATCCATGTGCTAACACACAAGACCTACCGCCGGGGCAACCGGATCCTCTGGGTGTTGGTCAGTTTCATCAGCATTATCGGCCCAGTGCTATATTTTACCCTGGGCAAAGGGGACGAGTGAGATGAATACCCTTGAAATTCGCAACCTCTCCAAGCGTTTCGGTTTGCACAAAGTCATTGACAACATCTCTTTCTCCGTACCGGAAAACTGTGTGTTTGGATTCATCGGCGCAAACGGCGCCGGCAAGACCACCACAATGAAGATGATCTTGGGGCTCCTCCGGGCCGACGGCGGGGAAATTATCGTGTGCGGTGAACGTGTCCGCTTCGGTGCGACGAAGACCAACCGTCTCATCGGCTATCTCCCCGACGTGCCGGAGTTCTACAATTACATGCGTCCAAAGGAATACCTGCGGCTCTGCGGAGAAATTGTCGGATTGCGCGATAAGACGATCAAAGCCCGCTCGTCAGAGCTATTGGCCCTTGTGGGCCTATCTGATGTCAACAAAAAGATCGGCGGTTTTTCCCGGGGCATGAAACAGCGGTTAGGGATGGCCCAGGCCCTCCTCGGCGAACCGAAACTGCTCATCTGCGACGAGCCAACCTCCGCCCTCGACCCGTTGGGGCGCAAAGAGGTCTTGAATATCCTACAGCAGATCAAAGGCAAGACCACCGTGATATTTTCAACTCATATCCTGTCCGATGTGGAGCGGATTTGTGATCGGGTGGCGGTGTTGCACAAGGGGAGCATCGTCCTGGAGAGCGCCATGGGCGATCTGAAGTTCCAGCACAAAACCAAAGCGATGACAATCGAGTTTGGGCATGAGGTGGATTCGGACGAAGTGATGAACGTGCTAAGGGAAAATCACTTTGCGCCTACAAGCTATGAAACCCCGGCAGCCTCTATTGAGGACATGTTTTTGGAGGTGGCGAAGTGAAGCAGTTTATCGCGTTTACGAAAAAAGAATTTCACGAGAGTGCGGCGACGTTCCGGCTCTATATTCTCCTTGCAATCTTTCTACTCTTTGGCATAATGGGTCCGCTCATGGCGCTCCTCACACCGACCATTCTGGAAAGTCTGGCGGGAGGTGATTCCGGCATTGTCATCACCATGCCGGATCCCACGGCGACTGACGCCTGGGCGCAATTTTTCAGCGGCGTTGTGGAGATGGGGATGCCCATCCTCGCCATCATCTTCTGCGGGATCATGTCCAATGAGTTCAGCAGGGGGACGCTGGTCAATCTGCTGACGAAAGGCCTCAAGCGCCACACGATCATTCTGTCTAAATTCATTAGTGCGGGCATTTTATGGGCCGTCAGCTTTCTGCTCGCAGTTGGAATCTGCTATGTGTACACGGCGTTTTATTGGGACACAGAACCCATGAACTATGTGCTGCTTACCTTTGGCGCACCGTGGTTATTCGGCCTGTTTATGATCTCACTGCTCATGTTCGGGGGGACGCTGTTCGGCAATTTTTACGGCAGCCTGTTCACCTGTCTCGGCGCGGTTCTGGCATTGATGCTTGTCAATGTTATCCCCAATGTGGCGAGGTACAACCCCACCTCCCTCACGGGGACACTCTCGCTGATTAACGGCACGGGGGATCCGTCGGATTTTATTCGCCCCCTGATCATCTGCGGGGTCGCGATTGTCGCGTTAATCGTGGGATCAATCGCCGTGTTTAATCGGAAAACAGTGTAAAGGAGATATGCTTTATGATTGAAGAAAAAATTGTCGTCGGCAGTGAATTCCCGTTAAATGGCCTATTGACGATCCCAGACGGTGGAAGCGGCCCATATCCAGCGGCTGTTCTCGTACACGGCTCCGGCCCCTCTGATATGAACGAAGCCGTCTACGGCGTCAAACCGTTCCAGGATCTTGCCGCGGGCCTGGCGCAGCATAATATTGCGAGTATCCGCTATGATAAACGTACATTTGCCCACGCCAAACAGATGGCAAAATTAAAACAGATCACAGTAAAAGAAGAGACCATTGAAGATGCGATTCTGGCCACGGATATCCTGAGAAATGACCCCAAAATTGATCCCAATCGAATTTTCATTATCGGCCACAGCATGGGCGGTATGCTGGCCCCCCGCATTGACGTGGAAGGTGGCAACTATGCCGGGCTGGTTATTTTAGCCGGTACCCCCAGAAGGCTGGAAGAGGTCATGTTGTCACAAAATGAGGAGTTTTTACAAACAGCCAATCCCGTAGTCAAGTGGATCGGCAAGAGACAAGTGAAAAAACTATTTGCAAAGTTTGAACACCTCTATGATATGAGCGATGAAGAGGCGAGAAAGACCCCCGTACTCGGAAAACATGTGATGGCGATCTATTTCAAAGACATGGGCAAAAAGCAGGTGCGTGAATATTTGGAGGCGAGTACGAAGCCCGTTTTCGTCCTGCACGGCGAAGGGGATTTTCAAGTCACCGTGAAAGATGACTTTGCGTTATACAAAGACATCTTAAAAAACCACCCAAACGCCACATGCAAACTCTATCCCGGCTTGAACCATATGCTCATGCCCGTTGTCTACGGTGATATCAGGAAAGCAAAGAAAGAGTATTCCAAACCGCAACACATGGCAGAGTACGTCATCGCCGATATAGCGGCATGGATTCACAAAATATAAGCTATTTTAGTCCATAAAACTACCCGGCATCTGCCCTGGAGGCAGATGCCGGGTAGTTTGGGGTTATTTCAGCGCTATTTCAGCACTATTTACGCTCCATCAAACGCCTGTAAATACATCTCACGGATCTCCGCCATGAGTGGATAGCGAGGGTTTGCGCCAATGCACTGGTCGTCAAACGCCTGCTCAACCATGTCGTCCAAGCGGGCCTTGAAGTCCTGTGCGGAGATGCCATAGTCTTTGATGCTGGGCAGAATTCCCACATGGGCCTTGAGCGTTTTGATCTTCTCAATCAGGCGTTCGATCTTCTCCGCCTTCGTCTTACCGCCCAAGCCCAAGGCGTCGGCGATGGCCGCATATTTATTGGATGCATGGGGGTGGGTGTACTGGGAGAACGTCCCCATCTTCGCGGGGGAGTCGTCCATGTTGAACCGGATGACCTGCTCAATCAAGAGTGCATTGGCCACACCGTGGGGCAGTTCAAACATGGCCCCCAATTTATGGGCCATGGCATGGCAGACACCCAGAAAGGCGTTGGCAAATGCCATCCCCGCCATGGTGGATGCGTTAGCCATATTCTCTCTCGCCTCGGGATCGTTTGGCCCGTTGTCATAGGCCCGCTCCAGGCTACCGAAGAGGAGTTTAAGGGCCTCCAACGCCATCCCATCCGTATAGGGTGTGGCGAGGAGGGAGACATAGGCCTCCAGCGCGTGGGTCAAGACGTCTAACCCGGATGCCGCCGTGAGGTTCTTGGGCATGTGCATCATCAAATCCGCATCCACAATGGCCATCTGTGGGAGCAGTTCATAGTCGGCGATGGGATACTTTGCACCGGTCTTCTCGTCGATGATAACCGCAAAGGGTGTGACCTCTGATCCCGTCCCCGCCGTGGTGGGAATGGCGATGAAATACGCCTTCCCTCCCATCTTTGGGAACGTGTACACCTTCTTGCGAATATCCATAAAGCGCATGGCCGTATCCAGAAAATCCGTCTCCGGGTGCTCGTAGAGGAGCCACATAATTTTTGCCGCGTCCATGGGTGAGCCGCCGCCGAAGGCGATGATGCAGTCCGGCTCGAATAAGCGCATCTGCGCCGCGCCCTGCCGGGCGCTCTCCAGCGTGGGATCCGGCTCTACGTCGAAGAAGGTGGCGTGTTGTATGCCCATTTCATCCAGCTTATCTGTGACGGGTTTCAGATTTCCGTTTTTATATAAGAATCCATCCGTCACGATGAACACTTTTTTCTTGCCCAACACTGCCCCCAACTCGTCTAAGGCGATGGGCAAGGAGCCTCTCTTGTGGTAGACTTTCGGCGGCGTGCGGAACCAGAGCATATTCTCTCTCCTCTCGGCGACGGTTTTGATGTTGAGCAGATGTTTGACCCCCACATTGTCAGAGGTCGAGTTCTTCCCCCAATAACCGCACCCTAAGGTGAGGGATGGCGGCAGACTAAAGTTATACAAATCCCCAATGGCCCCGTGGGAGGAGGGGGTGTTGAGTAGAATCCGACAGGTCTTCATCCGCTGCTGGAACTGCGCATATTTCTCAGGTTCCACCAGGGGATCAATGTAGATAGACGCAGTATGTCCCAATCCGCCGTCTCCGATGAGTTTCTCGGCGATATCCAGCGCTTTTTCAAAGGTCTTCGGCCGGTACATGGCCAAAACCGGAGAGAGTTTCTCATGGGCAAAGGGCTCTTCCATGGTGTAGTCGGTGACCTCGCCGATCAGAATCTTCGTCCCCTTCGGCACTGTAATCCCAGCCAGCTCTGCGATGTCACAGGCGCTCTGACCTACGATTTTCGCATTCAGGTTGCCGTTAATCAATATGATCTTCCGCACCTGTTCCGTCTCGACTTTCGTCAGGATATGGCACCCACGATCCTGAAACTCCTGCTTGGCCGCGTCATAGACCTCATCCACAATGATTACAGCCTGCTCTGAGGCACAGATCACGCCGTTGTCAAAGGTCTTGGATAAAATGATGGAGTTGACCGCCGTCTTGATGTCCGCCGATGCGTCTACAATAGCGGGGACGTTCCCGGGGCCGACACCCAGGGCGGGTACGCCGCTGGAATAGGCCGCTTTTACCATCCCCGGCCCGCCTGTGGCGAGGATCGCATCTGTCTCTTTCATCACGGCGTTGGTCAGTTCCAGAGATGGCACGTCAATCCAGCCGATAATCCCCGCCGGCGCCCCTGCCGCAACGGCGGCCTCCAGGAGTATTTTCGCCGCTGCAATGGTGCATCCCTTGGCTCTCGGATGGGGGCTGATCATAATGCCGTTTCTGGTCTTTAACGCGAGTAAAATTTTAAAAATGGTCGTAGATGTGGGGTTGGTCGTGGGGATCACAGCGCCAATGACGCCCAATGGCTCTGCAATCTTTTTAATGCCAAAAGCGATGTCCGATTCGATGATCCCACAGGTCTTGGTATCCTTGTATTTGTTGTAGACATACTCTGCGGCATAATGATTTTTAATTACCTTGTCTTCCACGATCCCCATACCCGTCTCTTCCCGCGCCAGTTTCGCCAGGGGAATCCGGGCTCGGTTCGCCGCCATGGCGGCGGCTTTGAATATTTCATCTACTTGCACCTGGGAGTAGGCAGAAAACTTCTTCCCCGCCTCGCGAATTGTGTTTAATCCCTCTTGCAAGCTCTGCACACTATCAATTGTCCGATATGTTACCATGTCATAGTTCACCTTTCCTATGTTATCGAGCATGTTAAAATTTTAACACACTTCTCCGTCACTTTTCAAGGCTGGAAACCACCAAGAATATTGTTAAAATTTTAACGATATTGTGCACGTTGCCAACACCAGCAGTTGCACGCCTCTTTCAAAATTCACGTAAAAAGTCGCAGAAAACGTTGTCTCTGCGACTTTTTTGCAATTGCGTTCTTTAAGTCCCGCAAAATGTTTTATAGTTGCACACGGTTGGCTCGGGCGTTGCGGTGTATCCTTCCGATGCCTCATAGGGCTTGCTCAGCGCATGGAGCAGATTGTCCATGACTGAAAAATCTCCCAGTTCCGCCGCAATCAACGCCTCTTCCACGCGATGATTTCTTGGGATTACTGCCGGGTTGTGCTGTTTCATCCGTTCTACGCCCCCATTGATCCCCTGGGGCTGCCGATTTAATTTGGCCTGCCATTTTTTCTGCCAGAGATGCCCTTCGGACACCTCAAATAATGGCGACACGTTTGGATCAGGAGCGGATAGGGCGCGAAATGTGTTGGTGTAGTCCAGTTGATGCCGCTCCATCAAATCTAGCAGTTCTTCAATCAGATCCATATCCTCCGGCTCTTCGTGAACGATCCCCAGCTTGGACCGCATTCCGGCAAGCCAGGCGTTGTTATAGCATGTCCAATACGTTTCGATCTCTCTTTGGGCCAGATTGATGGCGTTCTCTCTGCTCTCATGGAGCAGGGGCAAGAGAGATTCTGCGAATCTGGACAAATTCCAGAACCCTGCCATAGGCTGATTTTTATACGCATACCGACCCGCCGTGTCAATGGAGCTGAACACCGTGTTCGGGTCATAGGCATCCAGAAAGGCGCAGGGGCCATAGTCGATGGTCTCCCCGGAAATCGCCATGTTATCTGTATTCATCACGCCGTGGACAAAACCCACCAACTGCCATTTGGCGATCAAATCCGCCTGGAGCCGGACGACTTCCCGAAAAAACAGCAAATATTTGTTTTGATCCTGATAATCTGGATGTTCCAACCAGGGGAAATGCCGCCGAATGCTGTAGTCTGCCAGTTTGCGTAGACCGTCCTCCGTACCGAAAACCGCGATATAGTGAAATGTCCCCACCCGGATGTGGCTGGACGCCACCCGTGTCAACACAGCCCCCTGTAGCACCGTCTCCCGAATCACATTTTTTCCGGTCAAAACAACTGCCAGAGAGCGGGTTGTGGGGATCCCCAGGGCGAACATGGCCTCGCTGATGATATACTCTCGGAGCATAGGTGAGAGGGCCGCCTGCCCGTCCCCCTGCCGGGAATAAGGGGTTTTGCCAGAACCCTTCAACTGGACATCAAATCTGCGTCCGTCCGGCGTGATCTGCTCACCCAGCAGGACTGCCCGCCCATCTCCCAGCATGGCGAAGTGGCCGAATTGAAATCCGGCATAGGCCTGGGCGATGGGCTTTGCACCCGAAGGCAACTCTGTGCCCGCGAATATTTCCGGGGCATTTTTCAATTGATCTACGTTTAACCCCAATATCTGGGCGAGCCCCTGATTAAACACAACCATCTCCGGCGCGGGGGCGGCCGTCGGCGTTTGACATCGGTAAAATATTTTAGGCAGCGCTGCATAGGTGTGCTCCAACTTCCAACCGTCCATAGCCGCCCTCCTCTCCGCCGTGAGTTTATATAGGAGTATTCTTTCGTAAATCATTATAATCTATACCACACCGAGATGCAAAGTTGCATTGGAATTTTGGGACAGGTTGTGGTAAAATTGATAAAAACACGACAACGCGCCTATAGGGGCGGGGTCCGCCCCCGTCCGTGTATAGCACCAAACTCGAAAGGAACGATACCGACATGGAGAAACAAATGCCCACCTACAACAGTATGATCGACCACACACTGCTCAAAGCCGCCGCTACGGCGGCGGATATCAAGACACTGTGCGCCGAGGCACGGGAACACCAGTTCGCCTCTGTCTGTGTCAATCCGTCTTATGTAGCGCTTAGTAGTGAATTTCTCAGGGGTAGCGGTGTAAAAGTCTGCACCGTGGTCGGATTTCCCCTGGGGGCCACCACCTCAGAAACCAAGGCATTCGAGGCGGGGGAGGCCATCAAAAATGGTGCGACGGAAGTGGACATGGTCCTCAACGTTGGCGCCGTAAAATCTGGTGACTGGGATCTGGTCGAGCGCGATATCGAGGCGGTGGCCACCGCTGTACGGGACAAGGCGCTACTCAAGGTGATTTTTGAGACCTGCTTGCTCACAGACGAGGAAAAGATACAGGCCTGTGCGATCTGTAAGGCTGTTGGCGTCGATTTTGTTAAGACCTCCACAGGGTTTTCCACCGGCGGCGCCACGGTGGCGGACATTCGACTTATGCGTCGAGCCGTAGGTTCTGAGATGGGCGTCAAGGCCTCCGGTGGGGTGAAGACCGCGGCGGACGCCAAAGCCATGGTCGAGGCGGGTGCAACCCGGCTGGGTACCAGTTCCGGCGTCGCCATCGTGTCAGGCGGACCCGAAACAGGCGGAACGTATTAGGACAAGATTTGTCACAATATAAAAAGCCGAGGGTACAGTCTCTGTTCTCCTCGGCTTTTTTGCGGGACGATGTGGGAATCATTCTACAGTGTACAACACGGGCGCACATTGTGCGCCCCTACGAACACTGCAAATAGTCATACATTGTGGGACAATGTGGGCATCGTCCTCTACTTTTTCCAAGTCTGATAAAGGGCGATAATCTTGGCGAACTTATTGCCGCCGCCTTGTCCCATCTGGCTTAAGATCACTTTTTCTAGCCCCTCCAACACCTGCTCTGTCGTCTGTACATCCACGCCGCCGGCCGCCCGGGCGACCATTTGATTAATTGCGTCCCTGTCCATCTCTTGCCTCCTTTTTCAATAGTATCTCATATCAGCTTATTCTGATATCCGGAGGGCTAGAAGTCAGTAGGCGGTTCACAGAATTATTTCCATTCTTTATGAAATATTCATCTGCCATTGCATATGGAATTTCCCGACAAGCACCTTGAGCGCTTGGAATCTTTGGGTTTTACACATTATCCACATAGTTTTCCACAATAACTTTTTGGAAAATCAGGTCAGATTATGCATGTACCTTTGACATAATGTCGAAGTCCATCGGATTTTGCGGAGATTAAGAGAGCTTCCGCTTGTACAGTTGCACGGCAATGGTAAACGTGACAACGATAAGACCCACACTCCAAATCAATGCAATCGGCAATGCATTGCCTGTCGGCGTACCCAGCATAAGGGCCCGGAGACTGTCAATAATGGGCGTCATGGGCTGGTGCTCGGCAAACCACCGAATGCTGTTGGGGAGCGTCTCAATGGGTGCAAAACCGGAACTGATATATGGCAAGAGGAAGAGGAGGAACGGATAGGTCCCGGCGCTCTCCGGCGCCTTTGCAATCAGCCCGCAAATGACCCCGATCCAGGTGATGGCCAGGATAAACAGCGCCAGGATGCCTATGATGACCAGCCAGTCCGCAAAACTCGCCTGGGGTCGGAATCCGATGAGGACGGCAATCCCAATAGCCACGGCGGCTGTAATCATGCTCCGCACCAGTGCGGCGATTACATGGCCTGTCAGCACGGCGGATTTGGAGATGGGCATGGAGCGGAACCGGTCTATAATTCCTTTCATCATGTCGTTATTGACATTGATCGCCGAAAACGTGACGCCCTGGGCAATGGTCTGTAATATAATTCCAGGCACGATGAAGTCGATCACAGTATAGCTGCCCATATCCATCACATTGTTAAATACAAGACCAAACAGCAACATCACAAACGCCGGCACGATAATCGCCGCACCAAAGGCCTCTGGGTTCCGAAATGTGATGCGCAGGCTGCGCTTGGACATGGTCCAAGAATCGAATAATACGTTTGATTTTCTCATTGTCTAATCATTCTCCTTTTTCTCGCCAATCAGGGTGAGGAACACATCTTCCAGTGAGGGCTGTTTTTGTGTAAAGCGGGCAATGGAGACGCCTGCGCTGTTCAATCGGGTCAAGACATCGGCAAACTGTCTAGCACTGCCATCTGTGGACACGTCAATGGAAGTTTCCGAACGCGCGCCGTTGTCGCCGGTTTTATTCTGTTTGACACGATACCCGTTCAACAGTTCCCAAGCTTTTTTCGCATCGGCACGATTGTGGAAGTCCAACTGGATGCTCCCCTGGGGCAAAACCGTCTTCAGCTCGTCCGGTGTTCCCTCTGCGGTGATGACCCCCTCGTGGAGAATGGCGATATGGTCGGCCAGATATTCTGCCTCCTCCAAATATTGAGTGGTGAGAAAGATCGTTGTGCCGCCTTTCGCCAAGGCTTTGATCATATCCCACATGGCGATCCGATTTTGGGGATCCAGGCCCGTGGTGGGCTCGTCCAGGAAGATGACCTGGGGATTGCCCGTCAGGCTCATGGCGATGTCCAGCCGACGGCGCATCCCGCCGGAATAGGTGGCGGCGGGGCGATCTGCGGCATCTTCCAGCCGGAAGGTAGCGAGCAGTTCCTCGGCCCGCTCTTTCACGTTGGGCAGGTGGTTGAGGTCGCCGATCAGTTGGAGATTTTCTCTCCCCGTCAGCGCCTCGTCCACGGCGGCGTATTGGCCCGTCAGGCTGATGCACTCCCGCACACGATCCGCCTGGTGTACCACATCATAGCCGCAGATGCTGGCCGTGCCGCCGTCCAGCTTGGATAAGGTGGCAAGGATCCGAACGGCAGTTGTCTTTCCCGCCCCGTTGGAGCCTAAGAGGGCGAAGATGCTCCCCTTTTTAACCGTAAAATTGACCCCTTTCAAGACGTGTAGGCGCTTGAACGATTTTTCCAGATGTTTGACTGCGATAATGTGCTCTGTCTGTTGCAATGGTATATCCTCCTCAATTTATATACGTGGTGAATGTATGTATTTCGTCAAAAAAATGTGCCTTTTGCTCAGGGTGTGTCAGGGCTGGAAGATACCCCTAAAAACTCGGCAAATACCTCGCCTTTTTCTAAGAAAGCATCGTCCATAATGGGCATCCCTAGATTGTCAAAAATTTGCTTGATGAGCATGGCTTTTTCCTCAAACTCGGTCTCGTCCATGGGAAAAAAGGCGGGGACCATCCAAACTTGGAACAGTACCGCAATCAGCTCTGACATCAGTTTGGCGTTGCCGGGCTGGATGGAACCGTCTGCCATACCCTCCTCAACCAGAGGTTGCACCATCTTGGCCATCTCCAGATTATCTTTAAAATGCTGGGCCAAAAAGTGCGGGCTGGATAATAAGGGCATGGCTATCTTACTCACTGCAATACGCTTTTCATCTGCGTAATCCTCCGTGCTGTATTGCATGACCATTTGGATTTTCTGCAGGCCGTTTAGATCTGTTTCCTCCTGCACTTTTTGAAAGGGATTATCCTCCTGGAACAGCTTATCCAGTAGGGCGTCAAACACTTCTTCTTTGGATTTAAAGTGGTGATAGAATGCGCCCCGGGTCATCCCGCCCATGCCGTTGACAATGTCCAGGATGGTGGTCTGCTCATATCCCTTTTTGAGGAACAGATCCATAGAGGCTTTTAGAATTTTCTGGACGGTCTCTTCCGGGTACTTATTCCGTGGCATATGGGCTCACCTCCGCTGTGTAATTCCAAACATACATACATCATGTATTTATGATAGCAGATGTATATTCTGCTGTCAATACTTTTTTTGAAAGTTTATGTTACAAAGAGTGGCGACGGTTGTTTTCGTGTCCCTGCAACACGTTTCTTGCCCGTCTGGTGAAGTGGACTTTTTAGCTGTAGGATTTTTCAAACGGAGAGCGCACTTGACATTTTTATTTTTCTATACTATCATAATGGAAAGTTTGCTTTCCGTTTGGAAAAGGAGGGTGTAACGAATTTTTATTTGAGGAGGGTATGTCCATGTCAAAGTATCAGAAAATAAAAAACGCAATCGAAGCATTCCAGCCGGACGGTGCAAATGTGCCTATTTTGTATTCTACTACAGAAGTGAATGAGAAAGGGTTTAACGCACTGACCGGCAGAAAGCTTAAATTGTGGTCTTCGCGGACAACCATAGCAGTGGTGGTATGCGTTATTTTCCTCATAGCGATTTCAGCTGTCGCCACATTTCTTACCGGATCGGGGATGGCGTCGGCTCCTGCTGCTTTTGTGCCCCTGTTTATCGCCCTCCTGTTTCGCACGACCCCTATCGCCATCAGGGATGACGGCCTGGATTTTTATTTTTTAGAATCCAGACTTGATTTTAAATATGTTGTGTCTGATAAACTTAGTTTGCCCTATGACAGGATAAGCAATGTGAAGATGAAAACAGGAAGCGTATTCAAAAATAATAGGTATTTTACATTTGAGTTCTTGCATAACGATAAGAAATACAGAATAAAAACCTCTATGTCTAATAAAAAGAGAAAAATGAAAGAGCAAGAAGAAAACCTGAAATACCTGCTTGAGGTGCTTGAAAAGAAGCAAATAAAATCTAATTAAATCGACACAGAGACGGCACATAGTTGAACCCCCGCCCAATGGCAGGGGAGAACATAAGAAATCTGCGATGAAAGCCCTGTTTGTCTTTCATCGCAGATTCAATTTGTAGGCTATACGGTGTCGTCAATGGCGCTTCTCTCCCGGAAGAGCAGAGAGACGCACCACAGGGCGCCCAGGCCCACCAGCGTGTAAATCACCCGACTAATGGCCGCGGACTGCCCGCCGAAGATGGCGGCAATGATATCAAAACCAAAGATACCTACGCTCCCCCAGTTGAGACCGCCGACAATGACCAAAATCAATGCGATTCGATCCATAATCATAAGAATGTCCATTCCTTTCACACAGTTTCTGTGAGACTTCACGCAGAAAGTACAAATAGTACACCGTTACTATGTCCCGTTGCGGAAAGAAATATGCGGGGGCGTTGAAAATTTTTCATCATTTTTTCGTTTTCGGCCTCTCCCCTACCACCAGGCGATAAAATCCCTCGCCGGCCACTTCGTTGGACTCCAATACGATGGTGAACGCTCTGGGATCTCTGGCCTCTACGGCTTTTTGGACGCTGTACATCTGCTTGCGGTCACAGGCGCACATGACCACCTGCCGGGGGAGCCCCTGATAGCCGCCCTGGGCCTGCCAGACGGTACAACCCCTGCCGCTGGTCTCCTCAATGGTCTCCCGGATGGGTAGGTAGTCGTCCGTGACAATAAGGAGTAGTTTCCCCGCATTGATCCCGTACATGAGCCGGTCGATCACCTGAGAGAATAAAAAGGCGATAATCAGTCCGTAGAAGATGCCGTTGATATCCTGGAACAGGAGGCCGCCCATGACCACCACAGCGCAGTCGGAGAAAATGATAATCCGCCCCAGGGACAGATGGGGCCGCTTCGCCTTGATGGCCATGACGATAAAATCAGCGCCGCCGGAAGAGGCGTTTTGCATATAGATCAGGGCAAAGCCCGCCCCGGCGATGACCCCGCAGGCCAGGGCCGCCAAAAGGGGTTCCCCGTGGTAGACGGGGAAAAACGGCGCCACGTAGTCAAACAGTAGGGACGTGACGATCATACATCCGATGGAGTGGAGGAAAAACCGCCTGCCCAACAGCCGCCAGCAGAGGATTGCCACCGGGATATTGAGCACGATAAGAGACCAGCCGATGGGAATGTCCCACAACCGGTTGATGATGAGCGCAATCCCCGTAAAGCCCGCCATGGGAAACTCCGCCGGGACGGCGAAACCGGCGATGCCGATTACAACCAAAACACAGCCGACAAATTCCAAAATGTACTTCATAAAAGAGCGGCGGAGAAAATGTCTTTTCATAACTTGTAGTGTGCCTCGTTTCCTTTGAATTATAGTTGGCGATTTTCGTGATCAGCAACTATATGGCCAATATGTAATTTTTCTGTTGACAGGACTGCTTTCACGTGCTATAGTGAACTGTGTCATCTGTTCGTACCAATTGCTCACATGTTTTTGTAAGTCATTGATCGTTTCGATGTCTCACAAAAACATGTGATCTTTTTTGGGATCAGGTCAGATACAACTTATTTTTTCAGGAGGCTTTTATATGAATCAGGGTACAGTCAAATGGTTTAACGCAGACAAGGGTTTTGGGTTCATCTCCAACGACGAGGGCGGCGACGACGTGTTTGTGCATTTCTCCGCAATCCAGTCCGAGGGATTCAAAACGCTGGAAGAGGGCCAGAAAGTCGTTTACGACATCGAACCCGACCCCAAAAACAGCTCCAAGAGCAGAGCTGTCAACGTCAGCCCCCAATAACCTGACAATGGCCCGACGAGCAAGGAGCAATTTCCTTGCTCGTTTGCTATTTCCCCACAGAGCTGCGCTCTGCGGGGGCCCCATTCATTTAATCTCCTCGGCAAAGCAAAGCTCCGCCGGTATCGAGATTTTCGCTTTGCGAAAATGCTCGGACGCCGGATTCCCGGCGGCGCATGGGCTTTAGAATGCCTGGCATCTATTGTACCACACTTTATCTCGTAAATCTATTGTACAAACCATGTATTTGTGCTATAACTAGCTTATACGATTCCCATCCAATTAAGAGAGGAGCGACCACTATGCCAGAATTAAAAGGAAGCCGAACCGAACAAAACTTGAAGGCTGCATTTTCCGGTGAATCCGAGGCCAGAAACAAGTACACTTATTTTGCCAGCGTGGCGAAAAAAGAGGGCTACGAGCAAATCTCCGCTTTCTTCTTAGAGACGGCCGAAAATGAAAAAGAGCACGCCAAGCTCTGGTTTAAGCATCTGAACGGCGTCGGCAACACGAAAGAAAATCTGAACGCCGCCGCAGAGGGTGAAAACTATGAGTGGACCTCCATGTACAAGGAATTTGCACAAGTGGCCCGGGAAGAGGGCTTCACCGACATCGCCGACCAGATGGACGGCGTGGCCGCCGTGGAAAAACACCACGAGGAGCGGTATCTCAAGCTCCTGCAAAACCTGGAGCTAGACAAAGTGTTCCAGCGGGAAGAGACCGAGGCCTGGATCTGCCGCAACTGTGGCCACATCGAAGAGGGCGATAACGCACCGGATCTCTGCCCCGTCTGCTTCCATCCCCAAGCTTATTTCCAAATTCACGTGGAGGCCTACTAATCAACTCCACTAAGGGCCGCCGCTTCATGCGACGGCCCTTTTCCGTTTGACAAAATAATCGGAAGGCTTGACATCAGTCAAGCCTTCCGTCTCTATCTCTATAGAGAAGTCCTTAGAAATACCGTTTCAACAGACCACTGAATCCGCAGCCGTGACGGGCTTCGTCTTTGGCCATCTCGTGGACTGTGTCGTGGATGGCGTCGTAGTTGAGCTCTTTGGCCCGTTTGGCCAGTTCAAATTTTCCGTTGGTCGCTCCCATTTCAGCCTCTGCCCGGAGTTCCAGGTTCTTTTTGGTGCTGTTGGTCAGGCACTCACCCAAGAGCTCGGCGAATTTCGCGGCGTGCTCAGCTTCCTCGAATGCGTAACGCTTGAACGCCTCGGCGATTTCGGGATACCCTTCTCTGTCGGCCACCCGGCTCATGGCCAGATACATACCCACTTCGGCGCATTCGCCGTTGAAGTTGTCCACTAGGCCTTTGTATACATCGGGTTCCACCTTGTCTTTTGCGCCGGCGCCCAGTTCGTGCTGGGTGGCGTAGGTCATCTCGCCGGTGACTTCGGCAAATTTTTCAGGGCCGACCTTACAGAGCGGGCATTGTGCGGGAGGGGCGTCGCCCTCGTGGATGTAACCGCAGACTTTACAGACAAATTTTTTCATGGTGATTTTCTCCGTTTCTTGTAAAATAATTTTTTATTGCCCTGTGTTTTCCCCGCCGTAGGCGGGGAAAACACAAAAAACTTTTATGCGCTTATTTTAAACAGGTTTTGCAAGTGCCGTAGACTGTCAGATCGACCCGCTCTACCTGAAATCCTTGGGATTTCTCCAAATAAGACTCCATCTCCAAATGCTCCGTGGGCGCGTCGATGTCGATGACCGCACGGCAAGTCCGGCAGATGAAGTGTCCGTGGGGTTCCACGTTCCCGTCAATCCGCTCCTGCCCGGCCACGGTGGCAACTGTGCAGATGAGCCCATCGTCTTTGAAGAGGCCGATATTGCGGTACACGGTACCCAAACTCAAGTCGGGATATGTGCCCTTTAACTCCTGATATACCCACTCCGCCGTCGGATGACTCTTGGTGGAGCGAACCTTGGCCAAGATGGCCTCTCGCTTTTGACTGTAGTTTCTGGTTTTCATGGGGGCCGCTCCGTTGCTTGAAATCAATAATAATTCTCATTACTGATTTTGAGTATAGCATATGCCTTTTTGCTTGTAAAGCCTTTTTCAAAAAAATTTTATATTTTTTGAAAAAAAGACGGGCGGCCATTGGCCGCCCGCTGTGTTTCGTTATACAGGATCTATGTGGTGCCGATCTGATTGCCGGCAATCTTGAATATCATCAACAAGCACTGTCTTTTCTGCAATTTGATAGACAATTGGATGCCGTCCCTCTTTCAATCGCTTGTCGCATACGGCTTTCAAATTCATCAGTTGTACATGTAGCGAGCTACAACTTCGCCTGTCCAGGCGCAGCGGAGTTGTTGGACGTCGCCCTGGAGATTTAGTATGACGTTTTTTGCGCAGACAGGGTTTTTGAAGCCTACTTACTCAACGACCTGCTTTTCGTCTGTAGGTTCCTCACCGCTTGGTACTTTCATAGCATCTTGCTCTAAAGTGGAAATGAAAAATGTCCCTGAAATAATAGTAAAGCCCAAGCAAAAAAGCACAGCAGAGGGAGAAAGCCTATCGAACAAACCTGTAAAAAACATTAAAAGAAATAGAAATACAAAAACGCTTGCAGTGAAAATAATAAGCCTGATCGTCATTTCCATGTGAGATCTGTTCTTTCGTACAGCTCTATCTTTTTTCGATTGGAAACTTTGGAAACTGTTTATTTTAGCTAAAACAGATTCTAAAAAATTTACAAAAATGATACCACCGCTCACCACAAAAGCCATCTCAAGGATTATGTTATCAAAAAATCGAGAAAATGCTCTTATCACAAACAAAAAAGCAACTATATTCACATGAAAGAGAATGCGTGTATTTTTTATTCTCACAATATCGCTCCTTGTTATGGGGATTTTATCAACTAAAATATAAAAGCTCAATGAGAATGAAAAAAGCCAGTTAAAAGCCAGCCAGCAAATTTACCCGCTGGAACTAATTAGGATGCTGTCTCAACTGCCGACAACGCTCTTTTCCGCCCTAATACGCAATCACATTGGCAATATAGTCCCGCAGTTCGTCGATCTTGATCCGCTCTTGCGCCATGCTGTCCCGGTGGCGGACGGTGACGCAGCCGTCTTCTACGCTGTCGAAGTCGTAGGTCACGCAGAGGGGGGTGCCGATCTCGTCCTGGCGGCGGTAGCGCTTGCCGATGGAGCCGGCGTCGTCGTATTCTGCCATAAAATGCTTCTGAAGGTCCTGGTAAATCGCTGTGGCGCCCTCGCCCAGCTTCTTTGATAGGGGTAATACCGCACACTTGATCGGCGCTAAGGCCGGGTGGAACCGCATGACGACTCGGATATCGCCTTTTTCCTCGTCCACCACTTCTTCGTCATAGGCGTCCACGAGAAAGGCCAGGGTGACCCGGTCAGCACCCAGGGAAGGTTCGATGACGTAGGGGATATACCGCTCGTTCGCCTCTTGGTCGAAATATTCCATGTTTTCACCGCTGGCGTTCTGGTGGGCGGTTAGGTCAAAATCCGTGCGGTCTGCGATGCCCCAGAGTTCGCCCCAGCCGAAGGGGAACAGGAACTCAAAGTCCGTGGTGGCCTTGGAGTAGTGGCTCAGTTCTTCCGCTGCGTGATCTCGGAGTTGAAGATTTTCCGGCTTGATGGAGAGCCCCAGGAGCCACTGGTGGCAAAATTCCCGCCAGTAGGAGAACCACTCCAAATCTGTCCCCGGCTTGCAGAAGAACTGTAGTTCCATCTGCTCAAACTCCCGTGTGCGGAAGGTGAATTGACCCGGCGTGATCTCGTTGCGGAAACTCTTACCTACCTGGGCGATGCCGAAGGGAATCTTCCGGCGAGAGGTGCGCTGGACATTCTTGAAGTTGACGAAGATGCCCTGGGCCGTCTCCGGGCGGAGATAGACCTCGGCGGCGGAGTCCTCGTTGACGCCTTGGAAGGTCTTGAACATCATGTTGAACTTGCGAATGGGTGTAAAATCCCGCTTGCCGCAACTGGGGCAAGGGATATTTTTCTCCGCCATGTAGGCGGCCAGTTGCTCGTTGTCCATGGCCTCGACCAGAACCCCGGTGATCTCCTGTTCGGCGTTGAAGTCCTCGATCATCTTATCGGCCCGGTGGCGCATTTTGCAAGATTTACAGTCGATGAGGGGGTCGTTGAAGTTGACCACGTGACCCGAGGCCACCCAGACCTCCCGATTCATGAGAATGGCGGCATCCAGCCCTACGTTATACGGACTCTCTTGGACAAACTTCTTCCACCAGGCCGCCTTGACGTTGTTCTTCAACTCCACGCCCAAGGGGCCGTAGTCCCAGGTGTTTGCAAGGCCGCCGTATATCTCGCTGCCGGGGTAGACAAACCCGCGCCCCTTACACAGGGCGACGATTTTTTCCATTGTCTTATCTGTATTTTGCATAACCATCCTCCGCTTTGCTTTTTCAATAGCTGTATTATACTATACATCAGCCCTGTGGACAAGGGCTTTTCCGCCTTGGCTTTTTTGCCAATATGCGATATAATTAAGCCCAGCGTTATTCTATGAAAGAATGGTCATACACATGGACACACCAATGGAATTTTTAGCCCAGAGCTACGATATTGCCGTTATCGGTGCGGGACACGCCGGGATTGAGGCCGCTTTGGCGGCCGCGCGGATGGGGCACTCGACTATCTGCTTTGCGCTGAATCTGGACGCGGTAGGCAATATGCCCTGTAATCCGGCCATCGGCGGCACGGGGAAGGGCCAACTCGTCCGTGAACTGGACGCCCTGGGCGGCGAGATGGGCAGGGCCGCCGATCTCTCTTGTATCCAATATCGGATGCTGGGGGCCAGCAAAGGCCCCGCCGTCCGCTCCCTGCGGGCTCAGGCGGATCGACGATTATACCAGCAGATTATGAAGCGCACCCTGGAACAGCAGGAGAATCTCACCCTCAAACAGGCGGAGATCGTCTCCATCGGCATCGCAGATGGCCGTGTGACCCAGGTGGTGACCCGGGCCGGGGCCGTCTATCCCTGCCGCGCCGTGATTATCGCCACAGGCACCTATCTCCAGGCCCGGACGATTACGGGTTCCGCAGTCCAAGAGGCCGGACCCGATGGCATGTTCGCAGCAGGGCCTTTGACGGACAATCTCATCGCCCTGGGACTCCCCTTACAGCGCTTCAAGACGGGGACCCCTCCACGAGTCAGCGCGAAAAGTGTGGACTTTGACGAAATGGAAATTCAGGCTGGAGACGATCATCCGGAGCCTTTTTCTTTCTCCACCAAAGATCCGCCCCGCAACCAAGTGGTGTGTCATCTAACCTATACCAACGAGGAGACCCATGCAATTATCCGAGAGAATCTCCACCGAAGTCCTCTCTATGGCGGGGTCATTTCGGGGACAGGTGCACGCTATTGCCCTTCTATTGAAGACAAAGTGGTGCGCTTTGCCGATAAAAAACGGCATCAGCTCTTTGTCGAGCCCATGGGCCTGGACACGGACGAACTCTATATCCAGGGCTTTTCCTCTTCCCTGCCGGAGGACGTGCAGATCCAGATGCTCCGCACCGTCCCCGGCTTACGCCGCGCGGAGATTATGCGTCCGGCCTATGCCATTGAATACGACTGTCTCGACCCCACGGCCCTCTATGCCACCATGGAGACGAAAAGCATCGACTATCTCTATGGGGCCGGGCAGTTCAACGGCTCCTCTGGATACGAGGAGGCGGCGGTACAGGGCTATGTGGCAGGGGTCAACGCAGCGTTGAAATTACAGGGCGCCCCGCCCTTGATCATTGACCGGAGCCAGGGGTATATCGGGGCCCTCATCGACGACCTGGTAACCCGTGGCACCAGCGAACCCTACCGTATGATGACCAGTCGCTCCGAGTATCGCCTCCTCCACCGGCAGGACAACGCCGACCAGCGCATGACCCCCTTGGGCCATAGAGTCGGCCTAGTGGATGACGATACTTTGCGGACAGTAGAGGAGAAATACGCCGCCGTGGAGCGGGAAGTTGACCGGTTGGCCAACACCCATCTGCCGCCCTCGGCGGCCCTCTCAGATTTTCTGGAGTCAAAAGGTGCCGCCGCCCCTGCTTCCGGCATCAGTCTACAGGCCCTCATCCGCAGGCCGGAACTCACCTATGACGACTTGGCCCCCTTTGATTCAAATCGCCCCTCCCTTGATCGGGCTGCGCGGGAGCAGGTGGAACTTGCGATCAAATACGAAGGCTATATCACCCGACAACTGCGGCAGATAGAGGCCTTCGCCAGGGCAGAGCACCGGGTTATCCCGCCGGATATCGACTACCACGCCATCCAGGGCCTTTGCCTAGAGGCCCGACAAAAGCTGGATCAGATTCGCCCCCAGAACTTGGGGCAGGCCGGGCGGATATCCGGCGTCAGCCCCTCGGATTTGACTGCTTTGATGATCTGGCTGGAACATGGCCGGGGAAAAACTGTAACAAAATCGTAATCTACAGCCTGTTGGCAAAGGGGCCAAAATATGGTATGATATTTTTGTAGAGTTGTATCTTGCTCGTATTGGGAGGGGTTCCATGAAACGATACCGCATAGTTTGTCTGCTTTTGGCAATCATCTTGCTGTTCAGTCTAGTGCCCGTGGCCGGGGGCTCGGCGGAGGTCGTCTTCACAATGATCAACGGCAACGCCCCGGAGCAGCTCCAGGCCCGGACGATGCCTGTACAAATCAACGGTGTCATGCACGTACCCTTGTCAACCTTAGAACGGCTGGGAGTCACTTTTTCACTCCTGCCCGAAGACGAATCCAGCTTCCGTTTGACCCGGGGTGCCGATGTGTATGTAGAGTTTGATCTATATAGTCAGACTAATATCACCCATCAAGGAGACACTCTCGCCGTTGCCCCGATCCACCGCCATGGTACGCTGTTCTTCCCTGTCAGCCTCACGCCCACCGTGCCAGGGCCTCTCGCGTCCTTCTTTGGTGCGAATTATCAATTCATCCAAATGGCACCGGCTCCAGTTCTCAGACTGTACTACGATTTAGGCGGCATCAGCCACGAGACCCTTGCACAAGAGGGGGAACAACTCTTCGGTTTAACAGAGCGACTCAACACCTTTACCGGTAGCCCCGTCGGCGGCGGTGGCCCGATTGGTGGCGGTACCGTTGTAGTTCCCCCGTCCCCGCCACCTCCCCCCCCACCGCCTCCACCGCCGCCATCCCAAGTGGAGGAAGAAGACCTGGAGCCCGTAGATTTAGACTCCCTCCCCGTCCATCAAGTCTATCTCAGTTTCATCGGACTGACTGAAGAGACGGAGGCCTTACTGAATCAGCTTTCCCGCGCCCGGATCCCCGCCGGATTCTTCGTCACCGCCGCAGATGTGGAGACGTTCCCCGACCTCGTCCGCCGTATCCACGGAGAGGGACACCAGTTGGGTATCTATCTGGCAGAAGACGCCGAGAGAGAGTTTGCCGCCACCTCTCGCGCCATCTTTGACGCGGCCCGCTTACGGACGGTTCTCGTGGCGGCCCGGACAGATGACGTGGCCCGGAATGCCGACGACCTCGGATTCATTGTCTATGAGACCCCCATTCTGCGAGAATTCAGCGGCGCAGACGGATCCGTCCGTCTGTCCGGCGACCTCTTGGTGGACAGCGGCAGTGTGACCGCCTATACCCTGACCGCACTGACTGATCGGCTCCGCAGCAATGCCTATCGGGCTCTCCGAATCGTGGATTCTATCTTTGCATTTTAGGATATATTGCTACTGTAAGGAGTTTTTTACGAATGATAAAAGCCGTTGTCCTCGCCGCCGGAAAAGGTACCAGATTGCAGACCGAAGGTTCAGATTTGCCCAAAGTCATGCGCACCGCCCTGGGGGAACCCCTGCTCCACTACGTGCTAGACGCCATTTCCTTTATCCCGCCCAAGGATACAATCCTCGTGGTGGGCTATCAGAAGGAGATGGTGATCTCTCACTTCACAGGATACGTCTTCGCCGAACAGACAGAACAACTCGGCACAGGACACGCTGTTATGGCGGCCAAAGACGCCTTGGGCACGGAGGAGTTCCCCGTCCTGATCTGCTACGGCGACATGCCCTTGCTCCGCCGGGAGACTTATGAGGATCTGATGGCGACCCATCTACGGGATCAAAACGCCTGTACGATTCTCACCGGCACCACCCATCTGCCCCTGGCCTTTGGCCGGATTGTCCGGGACGAGGCAGGCCGATTTCTGGAGGTCGTAGAGGATCGGGACTGCACATCGGAGCAAAAGGCCATCACCGAACTCAATGTCGGGGTTTATGTATTTCAATCCGGCGCCTTGCTCCCGGCGCTAGATCAACTGGGTTGTCACAATAGCCAGGGGGAATATTATCTGACCGACGTCCCTGCCATCCTCCGGGAGGCAGGCGCCCGTGTCGGCATCTGCAAACGGGAGTTGGGCGATGAGCTCATCGGAGTAAATACGGTAGTGGAGTTACAGCAGGTGGAGCAGTCACTGGCCAGACGGGCTGTGTAATTGTTCCGCTGTAATTCTTGCATAAAGGCTGCTTGACAAAAGGCGTAAAACACACTATAATTGCAAAGTGCCTATGTAGTTAGCCGGTTGCTCTAGCGGTATAAAAGCCGGTTGCTCAAAGTGACGAAATGCTGTATTTTCAAAGGCTACGTGGGCCTTTAGCTCAGTTGGTTAGAGCATCCGGCTCATAACCGGACGGTCCTGGGTTCAAGTCCCCGAAGGCCCACCAGATAGGGGTATAGCTCAGTTGGTAGAGCAGCGGTCTCCAAAACCGCGTGCCGAGGGTTCAAGTCCTTCTGCCCCTGCCAAAAATCCCGCAATCCTTGTAGTTTCAATGGGTTGCGGGTTTTGCTTTCCCACCGTGTACGAATTATGTACGAATGAGTTTTCAGAACCTCTAGTCGATGCCTCTAAAAATAACAAATGATGACCATACTTTTTGTAGTGTGGTCATCATTTGTTTATGCGATTGTGTTCAAAATATCAACCGCGTTTTCTTCCTCTCGTGAATACAAGTGGCTGTATGTATTCCATGTTTCACTCGTACCATATTTAACGAATATGACATGCTATTGTCACATTCGTGTGGTATACTAGTTCTGGGTGATAACAATGCAAACAAGCCGATTATTTGAAATCATATATCTGCTTCTAAACAAAGACCGTGTAACCGCAAGGGAGCTGGCGGAGCGTTTTGGCGTTTCCACACGGACAATTTACCGAGACATTGACACAATCAGTTTGGCGGGAATCCCTGTTTACACAGAAAAAGGAAAGGGCGGCGGCATCAGCTTATTGCCTGATTTTGTGCTGAATAAATCTATTTTAAGCGAAGAGGAGCAGAGCGAGATACTTGCCTCTTTGCAAGGGCTTACACAAATTCAATCCGCCGATGCTGACCATGTTTTGCAGAAACTATCTACCGTATTCAATAAGACTGCCGTCAAATGGCTGGAGGTGGATTTTTCTGACTGGAGTTTCCATAGGCAAGATATTTGGGGCGGGTTCAAATCTGCCATTTTGCAAATGCGAATTGTGGAGTTTGACTATTACAGCTCCTATAGCGAAAAAACCCGCCGCCGTGTCGAGCCGATTCAGCTTTGGTTTAAGTCAAGGGCTTGGTACTTGAAAGCCTACGATCTAACCAAGCGTGACATTAGATTATTTCGACTAAGCCGTGTGCAAAATATGAATGTGACTGATAAAACTTTTGCCGAACGAAATCTGCTCATGGAGGAAACAATCAGCTCGCCATCAACGAAGCAAAAGCCTGATGTTACATTGAGGCTTCGGATCAAATCGGAAATGGCGCACAGGGTACTTGATGAGTTCGCAAGCGTAGTCGAGAAGCAAGAAGCAGACGGCAGCTATATTGTCTCACTCTGTTGGCCGGAGGATCATTGGGTTTATGGCACAATACTCTCTTTCGGAGAATATATCGAAGTCCTTGGGCCGAAGCATATCCGAGAGATCATTCGGGATAAGGCAAAGAAAATTTACGAACAATATTCATAATATGACACAGCGTTGTCGTATTTAGCGTGATACGCTTAAGAGAAACGATAAAAGGAGTTCTAATATGCTTGAAATACCGGAAGCCATTGTAATATCCCGGCAGCTGGATCAAACTGTAAAAGAGAAACGTATCAAAGAAGTCGTCACGGCTGCGTCCCCGCATAAATTTGCTTGGTACTTCGGCGAGCCGTCTGAGTATGACGCGCTCTTATGTGGGCGCACGATTAAGACCGCTTTTTCCTATGGTGGCCGCATTGAAATATTGGCGGAGGGCGCGGCTTTGCAGTTCGGTGATGGTGTGAATTTGCGATATTATGAAGCCGATGAAAAGTACCCGGCGAAACATCAACTGCTTCTTGTGTTCGACGACGATTCCGCATTGGCTGCAACGGTGGCAATGTATGGAATGCTATTCGCCTATCCGTCTCACACCAACCTGGACGACGATTTTTACTATACAGCGGCCAAAGAAGCTGTGTCGCCCTTGTCCGACGGATTTGATTACCCATATTTCCAGACACTCTTTCATGAAAAGGGACTCAAAATGAGCGCGAAAGCGTTCTTGGCCACAGAGCAACGGATTCCTGGGCTTGGAAACGGTGTTCTACAGGATATTCTGCTGAATGCAAACGTTTATCCAAAGAAAAAGATGGGCAACTTATCAGAAGCGCAACGCCAGGGATTATTTTACAGCTTAAAATCCACGCTTGTGGAAATGACCAATGCCGGCGGTCGTGATACCGAGCGGGATTTGTTTGGCAATCCGGGAGGCTATAAAACGAAACTAGGCAAAAACAACAAGCTACTTATCTGCCCAAATTGCGGCGGGTCAGTCAAGAAAGAGGCCTATATGGGTGGGAGTATTTACTTTTGCGAACAATGCCAAGAGAGATGAGCGAGAACCTTTCTCTTGGGTTGAAAATTTATAGTAGTTTAAATAAGACACACTGTTGTCCTGTTTTCTGTGGTATGATATTGTTATGAACACCCCTACCCCTTACAAGAAAATATTCCAAGTGCCAACCAGTTCGTGGTTTGAGCGCACTTTGGGCGCGCCTACCGACGTGCAGCGGGAGGCTTGGCCTGCCATCGCCTCCGGCAAACATGCGCTCGTCTCTGCACCCACCGGGACGGGCAAGACGCTGTCGGCCTTTTTGGTGTTCATCGACCAAATGATGGCCGAGGCGCGCGCAGGCGCTTTAGAGCCGGGGCTACAGGTCGTTTACATTTCGCCCTTAAAGTCCCTCGCCGGGGACATCCGCGAGAACTTATACCGCCCCTTGGACGGTATCGCCGGCAAGGACGGTAGCCCGCTCACCATCGCCGTTCGCACGGGGGACACCTCCCCGGCTGAGCGGCAGAAGATGGCGAAAAAACCGCCGCATATTTTAATCACCACCCCGGAGTCTTTATATTTACTGCTCACCTCCGGTTCGGGCCGGAACATGCTGAAGACCGCAAGGGCTGTGATTGCAGACGAGTTGCACGCCATGATTGACAGCAAGCGGGGCGCACATTTCATGCTCTCCCTCGCGCGGTTGGATGTTTTATGCGGCCGCCCTTTGCAGCGGGTGGGCCTCTCCGCCACCATTGAGCCGCTTTCCCTTGCGGCGGATTATTTGTCCAACGGCGACACGCCTGTGGAGATCATTGCACCCGCCATGCACAAGGAGTTTGAAATCCAAATCGCAAACCCCTTTCCCGGCGGGATTTTGCCGGAGGGTACCATCTGGCCGGAGATTGCCCAGAAAGTAATCGAGGCGTGCCGGGGCGCCCGAAGTGTCATCGCCTTCACCGAAGGGCGCCTGATGGCAGAACAACTGGCCTACTACGTAAACCAGGCGGAGGGCGAAGGCTTTGCTCGCACCCATCATGGCAGCGTGTCGAAAGAGCAGCGTTTTGAGGTGGAACACGACCTCCGGGCCGGACGGCTCCGCCTACTCTGTGCCACCTCTTCCATGGAACTGGGCATTGACGTGGGCGAGATTGACCTGGTGTTGCAGGTCGCCTGTCCAAACTCCATCGCCAGCCTCATGCAGCGGCTGGGACGGGCGGGACATAATCCTGGGCGGACAAGCCGATTGATTATGTTCCCGCGCATGGTGTCGGAAAACTTGTACTCTGCCCTAACCGCACAAGCGGCCCGGGAGGGTGGCATTGAACAAGCTCGCCCGCCGCGCCTGTGCCTGGATGTGCTGGCACAGCACTTGGTCTCCATGGCGGCCAGTAGCGCATACACCGTGGATGACGTCATGGCTCTGCTGCCCCATGCATATCCCTTCCGTGGTGTGTCACGTGAGGATGTGTACACTGTTTTGCAGATGCTGGCGGGCGATTATGAACACGAGCGCGACTTGCCCGTACGCCCACGCCTCTATTATGATCGTATCCACCAGCGCGTGGAGGGCGATGCCTACAGTCGGATGCTCGCCACGTCGGCACCCGGAACCATCCCGGACACGGGTATGTACGCGGCGAAAACCGAGGGCGGCGTGAAAATCGGCGACTTAGACGAAGAATTTGTCATTGAGCAGCGGGTCGGGTTTAAGTTTCTGCTGGGTTCATTTGCGTGGCGAATCGCGGCAGTGGATAAGGACACGGTCACTGTGGTGCAATCTTCGCCGGAAGGCGCACGGCCGGCGTGGTGGCGGCACGGGGGCCAGGGGCGCGACACCCAGACCGGCCTGATCTTCGGACGGCAGATGCGGCAACTCGCCGAGGCGGCACAGGCCGGAGAACTGCTCTCCAGACTTGAACGCTTAGGACTCGAAGCCCCCGCCGCCAGAGACACCGCGGACTTTATCGAACGACAGGCGGCGGCCACGGGGATTTTACCCGATGACCGCAACTTGATTGCAGAGCATTTCTGTGACGAGGTGGGGTTACATCAGGTGATGATCCATTCCATTTATGGACGCCGGGTGAATGCGCCACTGGCCATCTTATTGACGCTCACGGCGAAACACCTGACCGGCATGGATGTGGATGCCTATGACGATGACGACGGCATTTTACTCATGGCCCGGGGCGAGCGCACCCTGCCGGAGGGCTTGCTCCAAGCGATCCGGCCCGAAACGGCCAAGTCTATTTTAGAAGCGGCCCTGCCGGGTACGCCGCTGTTTAACACCAGTTTCCGCCACAACGCCGGGCGTGCGCTGATGATGGGCGTGCGTAAACATACACGGAACCCCCTTTGGATCCAACGAGTACGGGCCAGCGAGATGATGGACGGCGCCATCCGCCACCCAGATCATCCGCTGATCCGCGAGACAAAACGGGAGTGTTTAGAAGACACTTGGGACTTGCCGGGACTGGAACGCTTGCTCTCAGATATGCAATCCGGTACGGTGCAGGTACGCGAACTATATCTGGACGATCCCTCGCCCATGTCCCTGCCGCTGCGTCGGCAGGCGGAAGTCGATTTGGTTTATGCCTACACCCCCACCACGGAGAATATCCTCACCGCCGCGGCGGAGGCCGCCCAGACCGCTGTGAACGAGGCGATCAAACCGAATACCAATCAACTCACACGGGTTTCCCAGCGGCAAAAACTGCCTGAGGACGTGCGGAGTTTGCACACGACGCTTATGATCGAGGGAGATTTGATCGCCGGAGAATTGCCCGTACCCTTGGAGTGGTTTGAGACCTTAGCCGAGGCGGGGCGCTGTCTTTACATTGAACCCGGGCTGTGGATCGCGGCGGAGCATGAGGCCGTCTACCAAGCCGCTTTGGAAGAGGGCGGGGCGGAAGCACGTCAAACTATGGTGCGGCGCGCCCTACGCTATCGCGGCGCGATGGATGCCGTAGAACTCGCCAAGCGCTATTTCTGGCCCCGGGAGACGGCACAGGTTGTGCTGGAAGCGCTCTGCGAACAGGGCAGTGTCATCCTAGACGCAGGCCTATACTACCACGCCGAACTCTACGAGCGCGCTCGCCGTGCCACCATCACGGAGCGGCGGCAGGTGCAGACGGTGCCGGCCTCACATTACGCCGCCCTCATGGCGGAACGCGTGCGGACATTTGCGCCAACCGGCGAACAATTGAAGCAGGCCGCCCTAATCCTGGCTGACCGACCGGCACCCGCCGATTTTTGGGAGGCGGGCCTGCTCCCCGCCAGAGTAAACGCCTACCGCCCGGAACTTCTTGACAAATTGCTGGCAGAGGGCCAGGTGTTTTGGCATCTGAACGAGGAAGGCCTTCGTTTTCACGCCCATGCGGACGTGGATTGGGACGCGGACATTGACGCGCTTTTGGCCCAGATCGAGTTGAACCCGGACGAGGAATTGGTGATGCAGACCTTGCGGCGGCGCGGGGCGTCTTTCCTCTCCGCTTTGTCTGTGGAGCCGCAGACCCAGGGGTCTTTGCAAGATGTGCTGTTTTCGCTGATGGAAAAGGGCCTCATCTATGCGGACAGCTTCATACCCGTGCGCATGTGGCTTAAGCAGGATAAGGACAAAAAAGCCACCGTCCGCCGCCGGGTCGCAGCGCGGGTGGCGACCACGAGTTCGGGTCGCTGGGATATTCGGCGGCCCCTTAAGCCGCAAAGCATGGAAGAACGGCTTGATCGCGCTTTTGAGAAAGTCGGTCTGCTCTGCCGTGAAACCGCCGGCCCTCTCTTGGGTGTCTCCTGGGCGACGGCGCTGGAGGCCTTGCGCGTTTGGGAATATACCGGCCGCGCACGACGGGGCTATTTTGTAGAGGGTCTGTCCGGTGCGCAATATATCCGCTCCGAGGCCTATGCCGCCACGATCCACGGGCTGGCGCACCCCGCGGATGAGATCCTCTGGCTGGCGGCGCCGGACCCAAATCAGGTCTGGGGCAAGGCCCTCGCCCACGAGCCGGGGCGACAGTTCACCATCGTCGCCGGCACCGTGGTCGCGCTCAAACGCGGTGTGCCCATTGCGGTATTTGAGCGGCAGGGACATACTTTGCGGGTGTTTGACCAGGCCGCACTCCCGGAAGCACTGGCCGCCTTTGCAACAGATTTTCGCAAACAAACGATCTTCCCAGCTCGAAAGCGGCTGACTGTCAAACAATACCCCGAAGCTACAGCGGAGGTTTTAGCCGCTGCCGGATTTAAGCAAGTGATGTTAGACTACGTGCTCTACCGGTAAATTATGATGATCCCACATGGAAACGCTGTCGATTTCTATCGACAGCGTTTTCTTTTTTTAGTATAATGAAGTCAATTCTGGAAAGGGGCTAAAGTGATATGTGTCGTAGAGTATTTGTCCTGCTTCTTGCGTTTTTATTGATTCTCCCCATAAGTGCCACTGCGTACGCCCAAAGCACGCTTGTCAGCGACCCGTACGATATTTTAGTTTTAGTAAACCGAGACAATCGGTTGAGCCAGGACTTTTGGCCGGGAGATATGATCCCCGTGGGGAACGGACAGCTCATGCGGTATCGGGCGGCGAATGCATTTTTATCCATGCAGCGCTCTATGAACGCAGATGGACTATTCTTAACCGTGCGCTCCGGATTTCGCAGCTATGAGACACAGCGCACCATATTCAACAATGCCGTGCGCAATCAGGGGCTGGCATCTGCCGAGAGATGGATCGCCCGGCCCGGGCACTCAGAGCACCAGACCGGTTTGGCGGTGGACATTCTACAGCGTGGGTTCACGGGGTCGCCCCTGAGCAGTGCTAGGTTCCAAACCACGCCGCAATTTGCGTGGCTGCACCGACACGCCCACACCTATGGGTTCATCATGCGATACCCGGGCGAATATGAGCACATTACGGGATTTGCCTTTGAGCCTTGGCACTGGAGATACATCGGCGTGGAATCCGCCACCTATATGTGGGAAAACGGGTTCCGGGTCTTTGAGACATACATAGAACACCGTGCGGCGAGACCGCCCGCCCCCCCCGAACCCACCGGCCCCAGCCACTGGGCGGTGGAGCAGGTAGAGGCGGCCATCACAGCGGGGCTTGTGCCGGCGCATCTACAATCATACTATACACAGGTCATTACCCGTGCGGAGTTTACGGCCCTGGTGGTCACACTGTATGAGAGTATGCGGGGTGAAATAACGGGGCGCAGCACATTCACCGACACGGATGATGAGAATGTCCAAAAAGCGGCATATATCGACGTTGTGAGAGGCGTGGGCGAGAATCGCTTCGCCCCAGAGGAGGGACTGTCCCGGGAACAGGCGGCAGTTATCCTGTCCCGCCTGGCAGACGCTATGGATCAACCGCTCCCGAGAGAGGCGGCGACCTTTGCGGACTTCGACAGCGTCTCCGATTGGGCGGCGGATGCAGTGGGCCACGTACAGGCCGCCGGCATTATGAGAGGCGTGGGGGATAACAACTTTGCGCCCCAAGTGGTACACACCCGGGAAGAGGCGATTGTCACCATGTTGCGGTTGTTTTATTTGGAGTGGTGAGTTTTTTCCGTGCCACGTATTTTAGCTTGCGCTACGCTCCCTGCAATCGAACGAATTGCAGGGAGTTTCTATGTTCAAACACTGGCCTTTTTCGGGCAACTGTGTTACAATATCAGTAATATCCCATTATTTTTCCCCCGCCGCAGGCGGGGAGAATGCGAAAAAACGTTATTGCTTTTTCGTGCGGGAGCAATCCCATAGGAGCGTGTTATTTTGTTACACAGTATCGTCATACTGGTCGTGCTGACCTTGATTAGTGGTGTATTATCGGCCTCTGAAATTGCCCTGAGTTCCGCTAACCGCAACCGGGTAAGATTGCTGGCGGAGTCGGGGGATCAAAAGGCGGCCCGGTTGCTTGCTGTCATGGATGAGCCGAATAGCTTTTTTGCCACGACCCAGTTGTACATCACATTTATCGCCTTTTTTTCCGGGGCCTTTGCCGCAAACGCGTTCACAGGCCCGCTTTTGGCATGGATCGGGCGGGTGGGGTTGCCCCTGTCCTCGTACGCCGCCGAGCCCGTGGTGTTTATGGTCATTACGGCGCTGCTCACTTATTTTACCCTGATCTTCGGGGAGCTTGTACCCAAGCGGATCGCCTTGCAACATGCGATTCCCTTTGCCCTGCGGGCCATCTATCTGCTGCGGGTGCTCTCCATTCTCGCCCTGCCTTTTGTGAAGTTTTTGTCTTTCTCCGCCAAACTGGTGTTGCGGCTAATCGGTATTCGGGGCGAGAAGCCGGAGGAAGATGTCACAAAAGAGGATATCCGCCTCATGGTGGAGTCGGGCAGTGAACACGGCCACATCGCAGAGAGCGAACAGGGGATGATCGAAAATATCTTCACCTTCGACACCCTGACCGCCGCCGAAATCTGCACCCACCGGATCGACGTGATCGCACTGCCCATAGACGCCGATTTTGAAACCGTCATCGCCCTGTTGACCGATGAGAACTACACCCGTGTGCCGGTCTATGAGGAGAGCCTGGACCACATCCAGGGGATTTTGCACTTCAAAGATGTGATGCACTATATGGCAAGCCATCCCGACGGCGCAGATTTTGATCTAAAGCCCCTGCTCCGTGAGCCGTATTTTGTCCCCTCCTCCAAGAAGATCGGCGAGCTGTTTCAGGAGATGCAAAAAGAACGCACCTATATGGCTGTGGTCATCGACGAATACGGCGGCACCCTGGGAATTGTCACCATGGAGGACTTAGTCGAGGAAATCGTAGGCGGCATCCAGGACGAGTACGACACGGACGAGGTGCCGGACATCGTCCCCCTGGACGAAAACACATTTGAGATCCAAGGCGGGACCTATCTGGAGACAGTGGGGGACTTTTTCGAGGTCGAATTGCCCCTTGGCGAATACGATACCCTGAGCGGATTCTTGGTGGGACAACTGGGCTATATCCCCACAGAAGACGAAAAGCCGGAAGTCGTATTTGAGGGCCTCGCCTTCCAGATCGAACACATACAGGAGAAACGGGTGGTCACGGCAAAGGTGACCAAGTGTCCTGTAGAAGAGGAGAGAGAGCCCGCCTCTGACGATGCGGAGTAATAAGGTCTATACAAAAAAGAACCGCTGTCGATTACAATTCGACAGCGGTTCTCTTGTTTGCAACGGCGCTCCGAGCGTGCCGCGTCCTATAGAATGAACTAGCTTTCTTCAGTTTGTTCTTCTTGTGCTTTTTCTTGCGGCTCTTCCGGTACTTCCGTCGGGGCATCTTCTTGCGCTTCTTTCTGTAGACGGGCCCGATCCAGTATTTCTTGCCGCCGCAACCGCTCTTTCTTTGGCGTGCGCAGGGCGAGCCAGATCACGAGTGCGACGATTCCCAAGATCGGGAGCCAGGGAAGGACGGCGACCAGAACCATCAAAGTGCCTCGGGCGAAGGCGGCCAGTGCGCTGAGACTGTTTGAGCCGATCTGACCAAGCCGTTCGAGGAATGTCGGCGGATCAACCGGAGGCACATCTTGTGGGAGAAATGCTTCAAACAGCGAGATCTCTACGGTTGAGTAAATCACACGATCTGTAATTGTCGCCTGGGTTCTCTCCTGTTCTCGGATGAGGCGGCGCACTTCGGTCAATCTGGTTTGCAGGGCGAGCTGCTCGTCGCCCTCCGCGTCTTCCAGCTGATCGACCAGTAAGCTCTCTTCTTCGCGCAGATCATCTAGGGTTCCGGCAGTCTGCTGGTAGCGCTCGGTCTCATCCACTGTTCTCTGCCGCAACCACCAAATGTTGTAGGTGTTCTCGACCATCACGATGAAGTCCTCGAGAGTTTCGGTGGGAACCCGGAAGACAAAGCTTGCATGTCGATCCAGGCTCGGGGGGACCCGCATATCGTGTCCGTGTATTTCCATGTCTGTGAGATAGCCCCTCAGGCTGCCCACCTCATTGAGGAGTGTGCGCACCCCCGGCAGGAAGCTATCTGTTTGCAGATGCATCGTGACGGTATAGACCATCTGCCGGCCCCGATCATCCGAAGGGGTTAAAATCGGAAGAGGCAGAAAACTCTCATCGTCGGTGGGCCAATGTATGGACTCGGCGGCAGAGTACACGGCATCCCAATCCGCTGCCTCCTCGAATACAGGAGCCGCCGCGGGAGCGGGTGGCGCTGTCGCGGCAGGTGCTTCTACGGCGGGCGCGGGCATGTCGGAGCCGCCGCAAGCCGTCACAGTGAGCAGAAGCAGTATGGCGAGAGCAAATAGAGCAAGTTTTCGCATAGGTAGGTTCCTCCTTTTCATTGATATCCTCTTATCATCTTTTGCCGGACTTACCCGTTTAGACGGAAACCCTACGGGTTTGTTCCCATTGTTGCATAAAATGTCGAAAATGGCAAGCGGTGCAGATCATTGGCCGCACCGCTTGCTTTGTAGGAACTCACTTGAGGCCTCTGTCCTCGTCGCTGATTGGAATCTCCCCGTGGGCCGACTCGTATTCTTCAATGCAAGTTTGGGCGAGAAATTCCAACTGCGCGTTTAGAGAGCGTCGATTGCGTTTAGCGATATACGTTATTTTGATAAGCATATCTTCTTCCAAGCGAAGACCTGTTTGTACTTTTGTTGTTGCCATGATAACACCTCGCAATTATTGTGTTATCACTATAATAAGATAAATTTTATTGACCGAATGCGGACAAAATGATACCATGGTGCTACCGAAACGAAGGAGGTTGATTTCATGGCAAACTATAGGCCCAATTTTGAAAAAATGTATTTTATACAGGTCCGCGCCTTAGAGAAGGCGATCCGCACGTTACAAGTGTCCCAAGGACAGATCGGGCGCACGATCTGCATGTTGCAGGCGGCCCAGGCCCAAGCCGAGCAATTGTACATTGACGCAGAGCCATCCGTGGTCACGCTTTCGTTTTTGAGAGACGGAGAGAAAAGAGAAGATGAGGCCGCCACAGAGAAATGACGAGGGGATGGGTACAGGGCGGCCCGTTTCCAACAATTTGCCGCCGGATTGATTTTCTGCTATACTATCTTGGGATGAAAGGAGTGCTGACCATGGAGCATCAATCAATCAAGCGAGTCGGTGTGCTGACCAGCGGCGGAGATGCGCCGGGGATGAATGCCGCCATCCGAGCTATCGTGCGCTCGGCTGCAACCCGTGATATCTCTGTACTGGGCGTCCGTCGCGGGTTTAGCGGTCTGTTAAATGGTGATATGGTGGAGCTGTCGGGCCGCGGCGTAAACGGCCTTTTGCCCCGAGGCGGCACCATGCTCTACACGGCCCGCTGCCCGGAGATGCATACAGATGAAGGGCTGGAGAAAGCCGCCAACATGTGCCGCTACATGGGGATGGACGGCCTTGTGGTCATCGGCGGCGACGGCAGCTTCCGAGGCGCGCTGGCCCTCTCCCAGAAAGGGATTCCCACTGTGGGGGTTCCGGCAACCATTGACAACGACATCGTCTGCACCGACTACACCATCGGCTTTGACACGGCCTGTAATACGGCCATTGATTGTATTGACAAACTGCGGGACACCATGCAGTCCCACGAGCGCTGTTCCGTCGTCGAGGTCATGGGGCGCAAGGCGGGACACTTGGCCCTCCACGTGGGTGTGGCCGTGGGCGCGACGTGCACCCTCCTGCCGGAGCACGATACGGATTTTCACTCCGCGGTCATTGAACCCATCCGCATGGGTCGCTTAAACGGGCGGAATCACCACGTTATCATCGTCGCCGAGGGCTATGGCCACGCCCAGGACGTAGCGACACAGGTGGAGGCGGCCACAGGCATCGACACCCGTGTGACGATCTTGGGACACATCCAGCGGGGCGGCACCCCCAGCGCCCAGGATCGGGTTATCGCCACCCAGATGGGCTACCACGCCGTGAAAATCCTCATGGATGGAAAAAGCCAGCGCGTCGTGGCCTACGAGGGCCGCAGCGTGACCGATTACGATATCGAAGAAGGCCTCTCCAGAGAAAAGCACTTAGACCTGGACCTCTTTGAGGTGGAACAGACGGTGGCGACATAGAAGGTCATCGCTGAAAGACTACTTTTTAAACCCCTCCTGTATCCGCCCCCGAATTTCCTTTCGGACAGTTTTTGCCAACTTGCCGGAGGCGACTTTCGTTTCTTTCTCTGACTTTGCCAAAGCCATAAGAACAGAACCAAAACTGCCAACGCCGCCCTTTGGTACATCAAAAATGCTTTTTGCTCCACTTGCGCCAAGTGCATGAAAGAAGTGATTGGTGAACGCTTTGCGCTCTGCTACGTCCATATCCTCCAACCATTCGCTTATTATCGTATTTAATGTTTTGCTATCGGGATGCAGATCATCCACAGTGACAAAACGATCTCTGTTTACAACCCAGCTCATGGAGTCATGTTGCAAAATGCCGTATGTATCACTTTTTACAATCTGTTTTTCTGAATCATTTTCAAACAGCATCCCAATGACACAGAACTGTGGAACAATCCGCTGTATTTTGTTTTTGATTTGGCTATATTTTTCTTCAACAAGGATTTCCTTGCTCAATCCGGGGCCGTCGTTGTTATAAATTGCAATCATTTGGGGGTTTAGCTCATCCCGGCACATCATGGCGGCATAGACGGCAAGATTTCCGCCTTTGGAGTGGCCTCCGATACGATACATTTCGTCTGGCAGCATCGCCTTTTCCAAATAGCGAACCGCTTCCACCTGTGCAGGGATGAGTTGAAAGGACGTGGAAAAATCCTCCCGCCAACCGATAATGGTTTGGTCTGTGCCGCGAAAGGCAATATAGGTTGTGTTATCGTCTAATTCAATGCACATGGCGGCAAATTGCATCTGCCGAATCTCGTCATAGATATCCACAAGGCGCGAAAGCCTTGCGCCACCAAATCTATCAGATGCCGCCAGCTTTTCCAAAAGAGAGGTATATACATCTGAAAAACGGTTCCCTTTTGTTGCAGTAACTTTTTCGCTGCGCGACCTTATTTTTTTATAGGCATCCCGTATTGTAGTGCTGCGCGAACCGGGGGTACTGATATCCGGGACAATGTCCATAAAATCAATATAGACCAACTCGCAAAGAATCAGGTTATCAACACTGTTAAATCCGCGCTCTGCAAAGGTGATATCACCGCGCCAGTCAAGATAGGTTAAGATATTATGCATAACACACCGTCCCCTGTTACTCATGCGTTTTTGATCAACTTTCATTATCTGCAATTATACCGTATAGATATCAATAAAACAACCAGACCATCATGCCGCCGTAAGACAAGGCGGCTTTGGTATTATGGGTACGTGTGTAGGGCGTGGCACCTCACAAGCCGTTTGGTACAATTTTTTGAAAAATGTTTATATTGTTTTGGTTGAAATCAATGCAAAAAATCTGTATAATGATATGATTGTCTTTTACCCAATGGAGAAAGGTTTCTATGAGCATACGAATCGGAATTGACATAGGCAGTACCACGGTCAAAGTGGTGCTGTTGGACGAGCAGAATCAACTGCTCTATCACTCTTATGAGCGCCACTACTCCAAGGTGCGCGAAAAAGCGGCGGAGCAATTGCGCCAAGTGGCAGATCGTTTGGCGGGCCGAGAAGTCCACGCAGTGATCACCGGATCGGCGGGCCTGGGCGTCTCTAAGGCGTCTGATATCCCCTTCGTCCAGGAGGTCTACGCCACCGCTGCCGTAGTCCAGGCATATATTCCCGACGCCGACGCCGTCATCGAATTGGGCGGCGAGGATGCGAAGATCATCTTCCTGACCGGCGGCCTGGAAGAGCGGATGAACGGGTCCTGCGCCGGCGGCACCGGCGCATTTATCGACCAGATGGCCACCCTGTTGGACGTATCTGTGCCGGAACTGGACGCCCTCTGCTTGCAACATGAAAAAATCTACCCCATCGCCTCCCGTTGTGGCGTTTTTGCCAAGAGCGATATCCAGCCCATCTTGAATCAGGGGGGGCGTCGAGCGGATATCGCCGCGTCCATTTTCCAGGCCGTGGTGGATCAGACCGTTGGGGGCCTGACCCAGGGCCGGGAGCTGACGGGGAAAATCGTCTTCCTCGGCGGCCCATTGACCTTCCTCACAGGCTTGCGCCAGCGATTCGTAGAGACATTGGAACTGGACGCCCACCACGCAATTTTCCCGGAACACGCCGAGTGCTATGCCGCCATCGGTGCGGCCCTCTGTGCCGGAGATAAAGCGCCCGTCCTGTTTGAGGACATGTTGCGGCGATTAGAGGAATCCGTGGAAGATGTGGGCCCCACCGATATCATGGAACCCCTCTTTGCCTCTGCTGATGAATACGAGGCATTTAAACGCCGCCACGGGGCCGCCGCACCGGAACCTGTAGACGCGGAAAACTATCACGGCGCGGCGTATCTCGGCATCGACGCCGGGAGCACCACTACGAAACTGGTGCTCATCACCCCGGACGGGGGGATTTTATACAGTTATTACGGCTCCAACAAAGGCAGCCCTGTGACCATTGTCTTGGAGGAGCTCAAAAAGCTCCGCACATTCTGCGGAGACCGGATCGCAATCGCCGCAAGCGCCGTCACGGGCTACGGCGAAGACCTCATGCGGCACGCCTTTTCCATCGACGCGGGGCTGGTGGAGACCGTGGCCCACTACCGGGCGGCCCGGCATTTTAATCCCCGGGTGGATTTTATTATCGACATCGGCGGCCAGGATATGAAGTGCTTCAAAATCCGCGGCGGGGCCGTGGACAGCATCCTGCTCAACGAGGCCTGTTCCTCCGGATGCGGTAGCTTTATTGAGACATTCGCCAAGGCGTTGGATTACGACATCGCCGACTTCGCCACCCTGGGCATCTTGGATCAGACTCCGACAAACTTGGGCAGCCGCTGTACCGTATTTATGAACTCTAGTGTCAAGCAGGCCCAGAAAGAGGGGGCCGGCGTGGAGTCCATCTCCGCCGGACTATCCCTGTCCATTGTGAAAAATGCCATCTACAAGGTGGTTCGGGCGGCCAGCGCCGACGATCTGGGGCGGCATATTGTCGTCCAGGGGGGGACGTTCCTCAATGACGCCGTCCTCCGGGGCTTTGAGCAGGAAATCGGCAGAGAGGTGACCCGGCCCACCATCGCAGGGCTCATGGGGGCCTACGGAGCGGCTCTGGCGGCCAAAGATTTGGATCCCGGTATCAGCGGCAATCTACTGGACCTCTCCGCGCTAGAGGCCTTTACCCACACGGCGAACCCCAGCGCCTGTAAGGCGTGTACCAATCGGTGCAGTCTCACAGTCAACACCTTTGACGGCGGGCGGCGGTTCCTCTCCGGCAACCGGTGCTCCGTCCCCTTGGGGGGCGAAAAGGGCGGGGAGCCGAATCTCATGGCGTATAAATACCAGTCCCTCCGGGCCATGACGGGCAGAGGCGACGGCACCGGGATGCGGGGGACAATCGGAATTCCTTTTGGGCTGAATATGTATGAGAATCTGCCCTTCTGGTATGCATTTTTTACGAAGCTGAACTTTGAGATCGTCCTGTCCCCCGAATCCAGTAGAGACCTGTACGTGAAAGGCCAGCGGACCATCCCCTCGGACACGGTCTGCTACCCGGCGAAACTCCTCCACGGCCATGTGGAACACTTAATCGACATGGGGGTGGACGCTATCTTCTATCCCTGTATGTCTTACAACTTTGACGAGGGCAAGGGGGACAACCATTTCAACTGTCCCGTGGTGGCCTATTATCCGGAATTGTTGCGGGCCAACATCGCCAGGCTGGACGGGGTCAAATACATAGATACATATTTTGGTCTCCACAGGCCCAAGGGCTTGGAGAAGGTGGCATCGGCGTATTTTTTATCCGAGTTTAATATCCCCAAAAAAGAGACCGCCTCTGCCATCCGTGCGGCGTATCAGGCCTATGAGCAGTACCGCCAAGATATCCGTGCCGAGGGGGCAAAGGCCATCCGATACGCACGGGAGCACGGCAAGCGGATTCTCGTCGTGGCGGGGCGGCCCTATCACATCGACCCGGAGATCAACCACGGCCTGGATGAGATGATTACTTCCTTCGGCCTGGTCTTGATCACCGAAGACGCCATCGACCACTTGGTCGGCCCGGAGAAGCGCCGGGTACTCAACCAGTGGACGTATCACGCCCGCATCTACGACGCGGCCCGGTATGTCTGCACCCAGCCGGACATGCAGTTACTCCAACTGGTCAGCTTCGGCTGCGGATTAGATGCCATCTGTACCGACGAGGTGCGGGATATTTTAGAGCGATCTGGCAAACTCTACACCCAGATCAAAATTGATGATATCTCCAACCTGGGTACGGCACGGATTCGCATCCGCAGTCTGATCGCCGCAGCGGAATATTTAGACGGGGGGGCGTTGTAATATGGCCGAACTCATCTACGACAAAGACGGTAGACTCCTCTTCACCAAGGAAATGAAACGGGAGTATACCCTCCTCATGCCCACCATGCTCCCGGTGACCTTTACCTTGATGAAAAAACTCCTGGAGTTGGACGGCTACAAGATCGATCTGCTGGAGACCACGCACCGGGGCATTGTGGACACGGGGTTAAAATACGTCCACAACGACACTTGCTATCCGGCCCTGCTGGTCATCGGCCAATTGATGGAAGCCATCAACAGCGGCCAGTATGACAAGCGCAAAATCGCCCTTATGATCTCTCAGACTGGTGGCGGGTGCCGGGCGTCCAACTATATCCATCTGCTCCGAAAGGCTCTGGAGAAGGCGGGACTAGACTATGTCCCTGTGGTCTCTATCAATATGTCGGGGCTGGAGAAAAACCCCGGATTTTCTTTTAATGTGCGCACCGTGCGCCGCCTGGTGCCGGCTATGATCTACGGGGATATCCTTGTCCATCTGGCCAATCAGTGCCGTCCCTATGAGAAAACCCTCGGCGAGACTGACAAGCAAATTGACCGCTGGACAAACCATCTGGTCGATCTCTTTTCTAAGGGCCGGGGTCTGCGGAAGAAGGAGATGCAAACGGTGATGACTGCCATCGCCGCCGGGTTTGCGGAGATTCCCCTGGAACAAATAGACCGGCCTCTGGTGGGTGTGGTGGGCGAGATTTACGTGAAATTCGCGCCCTTGGGCAACAATAATTTGGAGGATTTCCTCTTGTCCGAGGGCTGTGAAACCATTGTGCCGGGCCTGACGGACTTTCTGCTGTTCAAAATCGACAACCGGATCGAGGATGTGGATCTCTACGGAGGGCGATATCTGAAAAAGAAACTGGCACAGTTTCTCAAAAGTTACATCGAGAGCCTCCAACAGTGTATGATCAACGCCGTCAAAACCCAGCCGAACTTCCGAGTCATGGAACCCTTCTCCGCCCTAAAGTCCGGCGTCGCCGGATACCTGGGCTACGGCAACAAGATGGGCGAGGGCTGGCTTCTCACCGCCGAGATGATTGAGCTAATCCACGCCGGGATCACCAATATTGTCTGCACCCAGCCCTTTGGCTGTCTGCCCAATCATATTGTGGGCAAGGGCATGATCCGCAAGCTCAAAGACGACTTCCCGGACTCCAACATCGTGGCCATCGACTACGATCCCGGTGCGACAAAGATAAACCAGGAGAACCGGATTAAACTCATGTTGTCCAATGCAGGACGCAGGGCCGTGTAGGGCTTATAGACAGAGAGTGTAAATGTGCATGTGGAAGGATGGTGACTTATCGTGACAACAGATGCGTTCAGAGACGAAGTGAAAAGGCGAATAAAAGATTTTTCTTATGAGGAAACTATTTATTTCGCATGGCTTTGCGCTGTACGGGTACTACCTTTTTTGAGTGCGGAAAGGAAATTCAAATATTGGGAAGAACAGGATAGGCAAAAACATCTGTTTTCAATATTTCGAGCGATTGATACCGCCGCCATCGCCGACGACGCCGACGTTGCCGCCATCGCCGACGTTGCCGCCGACGCCGCCATCGCCTCCGCCTCCGCCATCGCCTCCGCCGCCGACGTTGCCGACGCCGCCTTCTTTGCCGCCACCGTCGCCGCCGACGTTGCCGCCACCGCCGACGATGCCGCCATCGCCGCCACCACCGCCTTCTTTGCCACCACCGTCGCCGCCGCTGACGACGTTGCCGCTACCGTCGCCAATAACCAAAAAGAATTTTCCGTTGTAATACTTTCTGATATAGATGCCATTACGGCAAAGGCCCGAAAAACATATCATAATGATGTAAGTATATATGGCGAGATATGGCATCACTTTTTAGCTGACCTGCGAGGAATCGGCTGTGGATATTGGGCAAATCTATATGAAGAGTTATTTAGAAATGGCTTTGTTGTAGATGAAGAAGAACTGGAACGCCGCCTCAATGTGCCAGACGAAATAAAAGCACAGGGTGCAGCGGCTGTTGGGCAATATTTGGAACGTCTGGGGGACGACACAGAGCGGCTGAATGAGGCCCGTATCATTATCCTGGGCGAAAAAGGCGCTGGCAAGACGAGTATTGCACGTAAGCTGATCGACATAGACGCAGATTTGCCGCAGGAGCATGAGAGCACACCGGGGGTCTCCGTTTTGGGCTGGCGATTAGAAGATAACCAGGGCGGGGACGCCATGAACGTCCACATATGGGACTTTGCCGGTCACGCCATTACCCATGCCGCACACCGCTGTTTCATGTCTTCACGGTGTCTGTATATTTATGTCTATGATGGGCGAGGCGAACACGCCAACCGGCCCGACTATTGGCTGGAACAAATTAGAGTCTACGGGGGACAGTCCCCTGTTCTCTTCCTGATTAACGAAAAAGACGACCACAGGCCAAATGTTGAGCGTAAGACACTACAAAATCGTTACCCGTCTATTCAGGACTATTACAGTTTTGACATATGGAGCGAGGATCAGGAAAAACTGAAATCCTTCCGTGGAGCCGTGGCAGACCTGCTCCGCAACAATCCGGCTTGGAACCGGCAGGAAATATCCGCCGATGCATACCGAATTAAGGAGGAGCTACGCACTCATTTTGAGAACAACAGGGCGGATTCTATCACCCGAGAACAGTTTGACGAAATTGCGGAAAAAACCGATGCGTCACCTGAAATGCACGGGAAAATATTAGAAGATTTACATACCCTGGGCATTTGTCTCTGGTATAACACAGAAGACATGCGAGATTTCAACCAGTTGGTATTGAATCCTGACTGGATTTCCAATGGTATCTATAAGATAATTAATTGGGGGGACAAAAAAGAAAAACATATCATGTCAGTTGATGATGTGACAGAGATTTTCACCGGAGAGGATAAGCCCCGTTATCCAAGAGATAAAATCCGGTTTCTATTTAAACTGATGAACGTGTACGAATTGGCATTTTTCAAAGATAGTCAAATTTTTGTTCCGATTCTGCTGCCCGCTGACCGTCCCGACACTTTTCCGGATTTTCCGGATGATGAACGCTTGACTATGTGCTTTCATGTAGAAAAAGCCTTGCCGCCAAACGTTGTTTCACGGTTAATTGTGCGCCACAACGAAGAACTTGGTGACGAAAACGAGGTCTGGCGCAAAGGTGCGGTGCTGCGCTATTGTAGCGGAGATGCCATTGCACTGGCAATAGAAGATGAGCGGAGCATTCATGTGCGGGTCAAGGGAGCGGACAAAACACAATACATTTCGCACTTGCGTGATACTTTGAAAGCTATTTTTGAAAGCTACAAAGAGATGCACCCCGACGTGCTCTATGAGGTTCTGGTTCCGGAAGAGATAAATGTACCCATTCCTGTGCGTAGAGAACCACTTCTGCTAAAAGGGGAGACTATTCTCGCACATTTACGTGCGGGGCGTCCATACCTTGACGAGTTTAGCGGCAAAGACATTACATTGGTAGCGATAGGGGACTATTATGATTTGAGAACTATAACCAATGGATTTACAGGCTCCGAACTTTTAGGGTTAATTGCCGAAATTCGGAATCACGCCTGGGAATCCCCTGATGAGTTCAAAACAATAGCTGAAAGCCTCAAAACAATAGAAAATGAGTTGACGCAACAAAATGAAAAAAGCCCTGGCCTTTTGAAAAAAACCCTTTCGGGGCTACGGGCAGTGAATGATACAAAAAAATTTGGCACTACGGTTCATTCTTTAGCTCAATCTCTCCAAACATTTTTGGAGACATGCTCTTAATTAACAAAATCCCCAAGGAGACACTATGCAAAACAGCATCTACATCAAAGGCGCCAGAGAGAACAATCTGCGAAATGTTGACATCCGAATCCCCAGAGATCAACTGGTGGTATTTACGGGGATTTCCGGGAGCGGGAAGAGTTCTCTGGCTTTCGATACAATCTATGCAGAGGGGCAGAGACGGTATGTGGAGTCTCTGTCCGCCTACGCACGGCAATTTTTGGGCCAGATGGAGAAGCCCGACGTGGACTACATCGAGGGCCTCTCTCCCGCCATCTCCATTGACCAGAAGACCACCAGCAAAAACCCCCGCTCCACCGTGGGGACGGTGACGGAGATATACGACTATCTGCGTCTGCTCTGGGCCAGAGTGGGGTCGCCCCATTGTCCCGATTGCGGCAAGGAGATTCAACAACAGACCATCGACCAGATCATCGACCAGGTGCTGGCCCTGCCCGCAGAGACGCGGATTCAGGTGCTGGCCCCCGTGGTCAGGGCCAGAAAGGGCGAACACGTCAAAGTCTTTGAAGACGCCCGGAAAAGTGGGTACGTCCGTGTCCGTGTAGACGGGCATATCTATGATCTGACGGAAGAGATCAAACTGGAAAAAAACAAAAAACACAGTATCGAGGTAGTCGTCGATCGGTTGGTCATCCGGGAGGACGTGGCCAAGCGGTTGGCGGATTCCGTGGAGACCGCCTCCGGTCTCTCCGGCGGGCTGGTGATTATCGACATAACGGAGACGGGCCAGGAACTGCTCTTCTCCCAGAATTACGCCTGTGAGGACTGCGGCATCTCCATCGAGGAACTGACGCCCCGGATGTTCTCGTTTAACAACCCCTACGGGGCCTGCGCCGCCTGTACAGGCCTGGGCCACATTATGCGGGTGGATCCGGATATTATCATCCCCAACCAAGCGTTGAGCATCGAGGAGGGGGCCGTATCCGCCTCCGGCTGGGGGAATGTCCGGGGGGACTCCATCTCCCGGATGTATTTTGACGCCTTGGCCAAGAAATACAAGTTCAAACTCTCAACCCCCGTCCGGAACCTGCCGCCTGAGGTGTTGGATATTATCCTCTACGGCACCAAAGGAGAAAAACTCTCCCTCAACTACGACAGAGAGCGGGGCGTAGGCACATTGAGCCAGCCCTTTGAGGGGATCGTGAATAACCTGGAACGTCGCTACCACGAGACCCAGAGCCCATCTATGCGGTGGGAGATCGAACAATATATGTCCCGCTATCTCTGCCCCGACTGCGACGGCCGCCGCTTGAAAAAAGAGGCCCTGGCCGTCACTGTGGGGGAGATCAACATCGCCGACATGACGGAAAAAAGCGTCACCCAGGCGTTGGAGTTCGTGGAACAGTTGCGCTTGGACGAGACCAAAATGCTGATTGCCGAGCGGATTCTCAAAGAGATTCGGGAGCGGTTGGGTTTTCTCGTCAGCGTGGGGCTTACTTATCTGACCCTGGCCCGTCAGTCTGGCAGTTTGTCCGGTGGGGAGAGTCAGCGGATTCGTCTGGCCACCCAGATTGGATCGAGCCTTATGGGTGTGTTATACATCTTAGATGAACCCAGTATAGGGCTCCATCAGCGGGATAATGAGAAGCTTTTAGCCACCCTCTTTCGCCTTCGTGACCTGGGTAATACCTTAGTTGTCGTGGAGCACGACGAGGACACCATGCGGGCGGCAGATCACATTGTCGATGTAGGCCCCGGCGCCGGTGTCCACGGCGGAGAGATTATCTTTTCCGGGACCCCGGCGGAGATTTTACAATGTGAGGATTCCATCACGGGTCAGTATTTATCGGGAAAGAAAATGATCCCCGTACCGAAGACCCGGCGGGTACTGGACGGTCCGCGGTTGGAGATTCTAGGGGCCGCGGAGAACAATCTCCAAGACATCGACGTGGCCTTTCCCCTGGGGGTTATGACCTGCGTCACCGGGGTTTCCGGCAGCGGAAAGAGCTCTCTGGTCAACGAGATACTATACAAGGGGTTGGCGGCGGAGCTGAACCGGGTGAAAGTCAAGCCGGGCAAACACCGGGTCATCCGGGGCATGGAGTTTTTGGACAAGATCATCAACATCGACCAGAGTCCCATCGGCAGGACACCCCGCTCCAACCCGGCCACCTATACCAGCCTGTTCAACGACGTGCGGGATCTATTCGCCTCTACCCAGGAGGCAAAAGCCCGTGGCTACGGGCCGGGCCGGTTCTCTTTCAACGTCAAGGGTGGGCGTTGCGAGGCCTGCTCCGGGGACGGACTATTGAAGATCGAAATGCACTTTTTGCCCGATATCTACGTCCCCTGTGAGGTCTGTAAGGGCAAGCGGTACAACCGGGAGACCCTGGAGGTGCGCTATAAGGGCAAAAATATCAGCGAAGTGCTGGATATGACCGCCGCAGAGGGCCTGGGCTTTTTTGAGAATCTGCCCAAGTTGAAAAATAAGCTGCAGACCCTGTGTGACGTGGGGCTGGGATATATCCGGCTGGGACAGCCCTCCACCACCCTGTCCGGCGGAGAGGCCCAGCGGGTCAAATTGGCCACAGAGCTCACCAAGCGGGCCACGGGCCGCACCATTTACGTACTGGATGAGCCCACGACGGGCCTCCACGTAGACGACGTGGCAAAACTCCTAGACGTTCTGGCCCGACTGGTGGATGCGGGCAACACGGTGGTGGTCATTGAGCACAACCTGGACGTAATCAAGACGGCGGATTATATACTAGACCTGGGCCCCGAGGGGGGCGACGGCGGCGGACAACTCCTCTGCCAGGGTACGCCGGAGGAGATCATCCAATGCCCGGAGAGCTATACGGGACAGTTTTTACGTAAAATCTTAGCGCCTTAGAGGAGAGCAGTCATATGGCAGAGTTTTTTTTCGAACTATTCGCATTTTTGGGCGATACCCTGGCGGGTCGGATTTTGCAGACGTTTTTTCTCTCCCTGCTCCCCATAGTGGGTCTACAGGCGAGTTTGCCCTACAGCATAGTACACCTGGGACTCCACCCTTTGCTAGCCCTTGCGGTCTGTGTGGTGGGTAACATTGTGCCAGTGCCGTTTATTATCCTGTTCATTCGGAAAATCATCGACTGGATGAAAGAGCGGAGCCATATCTTTCAACGTTTGGCGGATAGGTTAGAAGCCAAGGGGAACAAGAATATTGGAAAGATACAAAAGTACCAGATGTTCGGCCTCTATCTTCTGGTATCCACCCCTCTCCCCGGCTCCGGCGCCTGGGGCGGATCATTGGCGGCGGCCCTGTTGAATATGCGCCTGCGCCGTGCATTCCCCATTATCGCCATCGGCATCCTCACCTCCGGGACGATTGTTCTGATTATTACCCTGGGAATTGCGGCGATGTTTGCGTTTTGATGATGTAGGGGCGGCAACCTGCCGCCCGCATATTGTTTCCCCCCAACGTATGGCCGGTATATTTTCCACCCCGGGCGGCAGATTGTCGCCCCTACGCTTAGAATGACAATTCCTCCGCTCCCTGCATAGAATGGTGCAAGGAGTGTGGACAGTTTGCCTATTTTCTTGCAAATCACAATTGCCGTCCTGGCGGCGGTGTGTATTTTTGGGATCTTTTGGGCCGCCTTTGGCACCATGCGTACGCCGGTGCGCTGTGGCAAGGGGTGTGCCTTGAGCACCATCGTGTCTGTGCGGGGATCGGCCCCGGAGTTGGAGCAGACGCTGAAAGGGCTCATCTGGCTCCAGGAGAACGGGGCGCTGACGGGGCAGATTCTCATCGCCGACTGCGGTATGGATGAGGAGGGCCAGGCCCTGGTCCGGCTGGCGGTGAAAAAATACGAGAAAATTGCCTTTTGCAGGGCGGAGGACGTGACGCAGTGGATCGTGGAGACGCCGTGAGAGAAAATCAAGATACAACCGAGATAACCGGTGCTGTGACCGCCGTGATCTACCAGAGCCAGGAGAGCGGCTATACCGTCTTGCGCCTAGATGTAGGCGGCGGGGAGCCGGTGACGGCGGTGGGGACTCTGCCCTTTGCCGCCCCGGGAGAGACACTGACTTTGACCGGTACTTGGAGTACCCACCCCAGCTATGGGGATCAGTTCAAAGTCCAGTGGGCGACCCGTACTTTGCCCACGACGGAGAACGCCATCTATGACTACCTGGCCTCCGGCGCCGTCCGAGGCGTGGGTCCTGCCACGGCACAGGCCATAGTGGATCGCTTTGGGGCAGATTCTCTGGCGGTCATGGAGGAACACCCGGAACAACTGGCCGCTCTCAAGGGGATTACTATCAGAAAAGCCCGGGAGATCGGAGCCGCTGTCCGTCGGCAGGCGGCCCTGCGGCTGTTGATCGAATTTCTCACCCGCCACGGGTTGTCTCCAGCCCTTTCGATCAAGCTATACCAGGGCTTCGGCGACAACGCCCTGGAGGCCGTGCGGGACGACCCCTATCTCCTGGCCGACTCCTTTTTCGGCGGCGACTTCCACGTGGCGGATCAACTGGCCCTCCAGATGGGGGTGGACGGAGATAGCCCCCGGCGGCTCATGGCGGCCACACGGTTTACCTTGGAGCATAATTTACAAAATGGCCACTGCTTTATTCCCCGGGACAAGCTCACCGGGGCCACGGCCCGGCTATTGGAAGTCCCCCGGGATTTGGCGGAGGACGCTTTGGACGAATTGACCGGGCAGGGCAGAATCATCTCGGACACACTGCGGGGGATTGCTGTCTGTTATCTCGACCACCTCTACGAGGCGGAGGTTGCAGTGGCGGCGAAGAGTCAGGCCCTGGCGGATGAGGTGGCCGAGGGGCAGGCGGATATAGCAAGTCTAATCCGGCAGGTGGAGGCGGACACGGGCATCACCTACGCACCGGAACAACGGCAGGCGGTAGAAGCGGCGGCTCTGGGCCATCTGCTGGTGATTACCGGTGCGCCGGGGACGGGCAAGACCACGGCGGTGCGGGGGATTCTCGGTCTCTTTGATCGGCTGGGGTTGAAAACCCTTTTGGCAGCCCCCACGGGCCGGGCCGCCAAACGGATGAGCGAGCTGACAGGCCGTGACGCCTTCACTATTCACCGGCTCCTAGGGGCTGGGTATTCCGGTGAGGATGACGCCCTCTGTTTTGAGCGAGACGAGTCCAATCCTCTGGAGGCCGACGCCGTGATCTTGGACGAGACCAGTATGGTGGACATTCTCTTGGCCCAGGCCCTCTTTCGGGCGCTGCCGCCCAATTGTCGGCTGGTACTGGTAGGGGATGCGGATCAGCTTCCCTCCGTGGGGCCGGGGAACGTGTTCTCCGATCTCATCCGCAGCGGGACCGTACCCGTGGTGCGGTTGACAGAGATTTTCCGCCAGGCCAAAGACAGCGGGATCGTCCAAAATGCCCATAAGATCAACCGGGGCGAGCAGATGGATCTCATGAAAAAAGAGGCGGATTTTTTCTTCCTCCAGCGGAGCGGTGCCGCCAAGACGGTGGAGACGGTGACAGACTTGGTGGCCCGCAGATTGCCGGAGAATATGTCTATCCCCGCGCAAGAGATTCAGGTTCTCTCCCCCTTTAAGCGGGGGGAGGCGGGGACCATCAACCTCAACCGGCGGCTTCAGGAGGCCTTAAATCCCCCCTCTGCCCAAAAATCGGAGCGAAAATTCGGGGATTTTGTCCTCCGCTGTGGCGATAAAGTGATGCAAATTCGCAACAACTATGATATACTATGGAAATCTCCCGACGGCGGGGTCGGTCAGGGGATATTCAACGGGGACATCGGCCATATTCTGGCCATTGACCCCAAAGCGGATACCCTCACCGCCGATTTCGACGGGCGAGAGGTGGTTTACACCGCCGATCAGGTGAGTGAACTGGAACTGGCCTACGCCATGACCGTGCACAAGAGCCAGGGCAGTGAGTACCGGGCGGTGATCTTCGTGGCGGAACGGGGGCCCTCTATGCTCCTGGCCAGAAAAATCCTCTATACCGGGATCACCCGGGCGAAAGAACTTCTGATCCTGGTGGGAGACGGGAAAATTGTAGAGACCATGACGGCGAATGATCGACAGCAGAAGCGGTACAGCGGCCTAAAATTACGATTGGCAGGTGAATAGCGCATGGGGTTCCGATCTCTGATACTGGACTTGCTCTTTCCCCCTAGGTGTGTCTTTTGCAGAAGCTTTCTCAAAGGGGAAAAGGTTCTCGTCTGCGCCGATTGCGTGGATACGCTGCCCTATTGCGAGGAGGAGCGGGCCATCCAGCCGGGGGAGTTCTACACCTATTGTATCTCGCCCCTCTACTTTGATGGCCACGTGCGAAAAAGTCTCCACCGCTTCAAGTTCGAGGATGCCAGAGACTACCGCCGGGCCTACAGCGCTTTTCTGGCCGACTGTGTTCGTACCCATTACAAGGACAAATACGACATGATCAGCTGGGTGCCCGTCAGTAGAGAGCGGCGAAAAAAGCGGGGCTATGATCAGGCCATGCTTCTGGCTTTGGCTACGGCCTTAGAGTTGGACGACGTGGCGGCAGAGACCCTGCGCAAAGTCAAAAACGCAGCGCCCCAATCGGAACTGGGCGGACGCGACGAGCGGCGGGCCAACATCTCCGGGGCCTACGAGGTCACGGATGAGGAGCTCATCGCCGGGAAGCGGATTTTGCTCATTGACGACGTGGTGACCACGGGGGCCACCCTGTCGGAGGCGGCCCGCAGTCTTCTCATGGCCGGTGCGGATCAAGTCCTGTGCGCCACTCTGGCCCGGTCGTTGGAGGATTAGGTGGAGAATAACACAAGGCCATCTCTTTTGCCGACGGTTTAAAACAGAAAAAAACTGCCAATACTGAGCAGTGGAGGAATTATTGGCTATGGTATTTGGACGCGACATTGGAATCGACCTGGGAACCGCCACGGTTCTGGTCTTTATCAGGGGAAAGGGCATCGTACTTAGAGAACCCTCTGTGGTGGCAATGGATAAGAACACTGGGCGGCTCTTAAAAGTCGGCGAGGAGGCCCAGCGGATGTTGGGCAGAACCCCCGGCAACATTGTGGCCATCCGCCCCCTGCGAGAGGGCGTCATCTCCGACTATGACATGACAGAGCGGATGCTCCGGGAGATTATCCGGAAAGTGACGACATTTTCTCTGTTTAAGCCCCGTCTCGTCATCTGTGTACCCAGCGGTATCACGGAGGTGGAGGAACGGGCGGTCATTGACGCGGGAATCCAGGCCGGGGCGCGCAAGGTCTTTTTGATTGAAGAGCCTGTGGCGGCGGCCATTGGGGCGGGGCTTGACATCTCCCGGCCCGAGGGCCATATGGTCGTAGACGTGGGCGGCGGCACGACGGATGTGGCGGTGATCGCCCTGTCTGGCGTAGTCACGTCAGAGTCCATTAAAATCGCCGGGGACAGTTTTGATGAGGCCCTGATCAAATACATCAAGCGCAGGCACAATGTTCTCATCGGCGAGAATACGTCGGAGGAACTCAAACGTACCATCGGGTGCGTTTTCCCCCGGCCGGAGATCGAGACCGTGGAGGTCAAGGGACGCTGTCTCATGACGGGCCTGCCCCGGATGGTGTCCATCAACTCCAACGACATGATCGAGGCCTTTGAGGAGGTCTCTGAGCGGATTTTGGAGACGATTCATCAGGTGCTGGAGAGCACCCCGCCGGAACTGGTGGCGGATATCTCCAACAATGGGATCGTGATGACCGGCGGCGGGAGCCTTATTTGGGGTTTTGATAAGTTGGTGGAATCCCGCACCAGTATTGAGACCCATATTGCCGACGATGCCATCTCCTGCGTGGCATACGGCACGGGGAAGACTTTGGATTGGGTCAGTGACATGCAGGATGGGACGATTAACTTGTCGAGACGGCGACAGATGAATTAAACGGTTATATCTTTTCAAATGGGCGCACACTGTGCGCCCGTTTTTGATTTTATCAAACCCTTGCGAATTGCCGGGTTTTGTAATACAATAAAGTGGTCAATATTATACTGACAGGGGGATTTTTTTATGGAGAGACCCAAGGGCATAAAGCTATCGAAACTAGTGGATCATTTCGGGCTCGCAGTATTACACAAGCCGGAGGCCTATGATACAATCCGGGTTCAGACGGCGGATTTGAACAGGCCGGGATTACAAGTTGTAGGGTTCTACGACTACTTTGCTCCGGAACGGCTCCAGGTTTTGGGGATGATGGAGCACACCTTCTTGGCGGGGCTGACCTCCCAGGCGCGGCGAGAGACCTTTGTCCGGCTGTTTGCCACGGGAATCCCGGCCCTCATCTTTTGCCATCAGATCGAAGTCTTTTCCGAGTGTCTGGAAGCGGCGGCGGAGCAAGGCGCCACGGTTTTGGAGAGCCCGCGGGATACCTCAGATTTTATGGCCGCCTGTATCGCCTGGCTCAAGGTGGAGCTGGCCCCTTGCATCACCCGCCACGGCGTCTTTGTAGAGGTCTACGGCGAGGGACTCCTGCTCGTGGGGGAGAGCGGCGTGGGGAAGAGTGAGACGGCCATTGAACTGGTCAAGCGGGGCCACCGGCTCATCGCCGACGACGCGGTGGAGCTCCGGCGGACCTCAGATACGGCCCTGGTTGGCACCGCCCCGGAGAGCATCCGGCACTATATCGAGCTGCGGGGCATCGGGGTCGTCAACGTGCGGCGGCTGTTCGGTATCGGGGTTGTCAAGTCCACGGAGAAGGTAGATTTGGTCATCCACCTGGAAGAGTGGAAGGACGGCGCGCTCTATGACCGGCTGGGGTTAGACGCCCAGTTCACGGAGATATTGGGGATCCAAGTACCCAGTTTGACCATCCCCGTCAAGCCGGGCCGGAATCTGGCCGTTATCATTGAGGTGGCCGCCATGAACAACCGCCAGAAGCGGATGGGTTACGATTCGGCCCTGGAATTCACCAAGCAGATCAACAAATACTTCGAGGCGAACGCCGCAGGACAATATGAGTGATATGAATTTACAATCTGTCTTATCGGAACTAAATCAATTCGGCGTATCCATCGCCTGGGATGAGCCTATGCAACACCACACCTCTTTTCGCATTGGTGGCCCTGTGCGAGCCATGCTGTTTCCGGTGGGGGAGGACCAGCTGATCCATACCGTCCGGCAGTTGGAGCAGATCGGTTGTACGCCCCTCTTAATCGGCAACGGCAGCAATCTATTGGCCGCAGACGGCCCCATTGACCGGGTGGTCATCAAGACTCACGATGGCCTGTCGGGGTGTGAGCAGGTAGACGACCACACCATCTATGCGGCCTCTGGGACGCTACTCTCCCGGGTGGCGGTATTCGCCCAGAGCCTCGGGCTTGCGGGACTAGAGTTCGCCCACGGAATCCCCGGCACCCTGGGCGGGGCATTGGTCATGAACGCCGGGGCCTACGGCGGGGAGATGGCCCAGGTGACGGCAGAAGTGCGCTATTTAGACGACTCCCGCACCCAGCAGACGGTTTCCGGTGCGGACTTGACCTTCTCCTACCGCCACAGCCGCTTTTCCGGCACAGATGATGTAATTTTAGGCGCTACACTGATCCTCTCTCCCGGCGACCCGGTGGTGATCCAGGCCAAAATGGAGGAACTGGCGCAGAAGCGCAGAACCAGCCAGCCCCTCAATCTCCCCAGCGCGGGCAGTATCTTCAAGCGGCCAACAGGCGGCTACGCCGCCGCTCTCATCGATCAGGCGGGCCTCAGAGGCTTCGCCATGGGCGGGGCACAAGTGTCGGAGAAGCACGCCGGATTCGTCGTCAACCGCGGCGACGCCACCTGCGACGACGTGCGCCGGCTCATGGCGCATGTGCAAGAGACGGTGCTCCGACAATCGGGTATCGCGCTGGAGCCGGAAGTGCAGATGATTACGTAGGGGACGCGAACAGTATTCGCCCGACATGTGTCCAAAGCGGGCGAACACTGTTCGACCCGACGGCATACATTTCCCACCCACCACGAAAGGGGGACCACCCATATGGAATTTGTCATTATCTCCGGAATCAGCGGCGCAGGGAAGAGCCGGGCGGCCGATATTTTGGAGGATCTCAACTTTTATTGCGTAGACAACTTGCCGGTGGCACTTATCCCCCGCTTCGCCGAACTCTGTCTCGCCACCGACCAGTACGAGCGGGTGGCGCTGGTCACAGATGTGCGGGGCGGACAAGATAGCTTTGCGCAGTTGTTCTCCGCCCTGGATGAGATGCGCACCATGGGGTGTTCCTATAAAATCCTCTTTGTGGACGCCTCTATTGAGACCCTGGTGCGGCGCTATAAGGAGACTCGCCGCCGCCATCCCCTGGATCCAGACGGCAGGGGGTTGGAGGAGGCCATCCGGCGGGAGAAAAAACTGCTCATGCCCGTCAGGGATCGGGCCAACTATATTGTGGATACCTCCGGCCTGACCCTCGGCCAGTTGCAGCGGAAGCTGTATCAACTTTTTATGCCCGCCCAGGCCAGCGACAATCCCATCCACGTCAATGTGGTGTCTTACGGCTTTAAATACGGCATCCCCATGGATTCCGATCTCGTCTTTGACGTGCGGTATCTGCCCAACCCGTTCTATCTGAAAGAACTGCGGGAGTTGAGCGGGATGGACGCCCCTGTGAAGGACTTCGTCTTTTCCCATCCCCAGGCGGTGGAGTTTATGCGACATCTGGAGAATATGGTGAAGTTCCTTTTGCCCATGTACATTGAGGAGGGCAAACCCTCCCTCACCATCTCCATCGGCTGTACCGGCGGTAAACATCGGAGCGTGGCCATCGCCCAGGCGCTGACAGAGTGTATCGCAGCCCACAGCTATCAGGTGGAGACCATCCACCGAGACCTGGAAAAAGGACGCCACGGAAGCGGGTAAAGAAAGGGGCGATGGCATGACCTTTTCATCGAGTGCCAAAGCAGAGATATGCAAACAGCCCATCGAGAAACCGTGCTGTGCCGTGGCGGAAGCCTACGGCATCTTTCTGTACGGCAACACCTTTTCAGCCGGTGAGATCAAAATCGTAACCGAGTGCCGCCCCCTGGGTGGCCGGCTTTCGGCGTTGCTCCAGACGGGGTTTGACCTGACTTTTGACGGCATCCCCCCCGACGCCGTCGAGGACAAGCAGTCCTATGTCATAAACGCACCCGACAAGTTGGAGCGTATCGCCGCCACCATCGGATACGACAGCGGCGGCGTCTTAGCCCACCATATCAATTTTGGTATCTTAGAGGAGTCCTGTTGCGGTGTCTCTCTGATCCGGGGTGCATTTTTGGCCGGCGGCTCCGTCACAGATCCGGACAAGGGATATCACCTGGAACTCACCACCAGCCGCCGGAGTGTGTCCCGCTCCCTGTTCACCCTGCTGATGGAACTGGAGTTCTCCCCCAAGGACGCCATGCGCCGGGGGAACTACGTCATCTATTTTAAACAGTCCGGTGTGATCGAGGACTTTCTCACCACCATCGGCGCGCCCCAAGCGGCCATGTCCCTGATGACCGCTAAGGTGGAAAAGGATATGCGAAACGCCATCCAGCGGCGGGTCAACTGCGATACGGCCAACGTGGACAAGAGCGTCGAGGCCGCCCAGACCCAACTGGCCGCCATCCGCCGCATCGAGCAGGGGCAGGGACTGGAGACTCTGCCGGACAAACTCCACCAGACGGCCCTATTACGGATCGTCAACCCCGAGGCCAGCCTCGCCGAACTCTCCCAACTGGCAGACCCGCCCGTGACCAAGTCCTGTATGAGTCATCGGCTCAAGAAGTTGATTGCACTGGGGGAGGAAGTGGTTTTGTAGGAACGCTCCCCAGCTCTCCCCCAGTCCTCCCCCAGTCAGGCTACGCCTGACAGCCCCCTCAAAACGAGGGGGCCGAAGGTCAAGGGCAACGCTGAGGCCAACTGCCCCAAAGCCTCCCTCAATTTGAGGGAGGTGGCAGGCGCAGCCTGACGGAGGGAGTTTATGCGTCGCAGGTCAAGGGCAATCCTCAGTCGGCTCCGCCGACAGCTCCTTTAAAAAAGGAGCCCGTGTCCGTTATGCGTACATATTCGAAAATTTAGGAGGCCCACCATGACCAAATCACCTATGGAAAAATTCAAAACCCTATTGCCCTATTTCTTGCTGGCCGTGGCGATTATTGCGGCGTATCGGATTTCCGGCGAGATGGGGATTTTCTTTGACTTCCTCCGGCGGGCCTGGGGGGTTGTGGCCCCGTTTTTCTACGGATTTTTACTGGCGTATATATTCAATATCCCCTGCGGCAGTATCCAGAAACTCCTGGTGAAGACAAAAAATAAGTTTATCATCAAGCGGAGAAACGTGATCAGCCTTCTGATTGTGCTTCTGCTCTTTGTGCTCCTGATCGTTTTGGTTTTAAATATCGTGATCCCCGCCATCGCCAACAGTATTGCGTTCTTTATCGCCAACCTCCCCGTCTACTGGGATGGCGTCCTGCGGCTGATCAATGAGTTCAACAATCTGGAGTTGTTCGGATTACATATCAACGCAGAGGCGATCCTCGGTCAGTTGAGTGGTGCGTTTGAGAACTTTAGTATCGACACGCTCTGGGCGCCGATCAATGCGATCATGGGTGCGGCGACGGCGGTGTTCAGCGGCGCAATTGCGTTTATCTCGTCCATCTATATTTTGATTGAAAAAGAAAACTGCAAGGCGTATTTGAACAAACTGCTCAAGGTCTTTGCCTCTGACCGGGTGCGCGTTACAACCATAGACATTTTCAGTAAGTTGAACAAAAATTTTCGACAGTATATCCACACCCAGACCATTGATGGAATGATCCTTGGCACCATGGCGACGGTGGCGCTATTTATCATGCGCTCTCCCTTTGCCCTTGTGCTGGGCCTCATGCTGGGGATCGTCAACTATATCCCCTATTTCGGCTCCATATTCGGCACCCTTGTGGCAGTCCTGGTGGTGACCTTTACGCAAGGGCTCACCATGGGGCTGATTGCGGCTGTGGCGTTGTTTGTCATCCAGCAGATTGACGCCAATATTATTCAGCCAAAATTGATGAGCGGTTCCTTTGCGCTGAGCCCCCTGCTCGTCATTATCAGCATCACCATCGGCGGGGCCTTTGCGGGGATTTTCGGCATGATTATTGCCATCCCCATCATTGCGGTACTGAAAGACCTGTTAGACGATGTTGTCGCATACGTTGCACACAAGAAGTCGGGTGTGTCAGACGAGTTGGAGGGACAGGTTGAACTAGACTTCCAAGAGGCGGACCAGGAGTAGCAAAGCGAGGAGCATACCATGGCATTTACCCACTTACACGTACACAGCGAATTTAGCCTCCTAGACGGGGCCTGCCGGATTGCCGATCTGCCCAGGCGGGCAAAGGAGATCGGGCAGACGGCGCTGGCCATTACAGATCACGGCTCCATGTACGGAGTTGTGGCCTTTTACAAAGCCTGTGTCCAGGAGGGCATCCGTCCCATTATCGGGTGCGAGGTCTACGTGGCCCCCGGTAGCCGATTTGATAAAGATCCCGGGGGTAAGAGTTCTCACCATCTGGTGTTGCTCTGCAAGGACGAGATCGGATACCGGAACCTCTGCCTCTTAGTCAGCCTGGGCCACACGGAGGGGTTTTACAATCGTCCCCGGGTGGATTGGGAGATTCTCTCTCGCCACGGCCAGGGGCTGATCTGCCTGTCCGCCTGTCTCGGCGGGGAGGTGCCCCAGCGCCTGTTGGAGGGGGACTACGAGGCCGCCAAGTCCACGGCCATTCGATACCGTGACCTCTTCGGGGCGGGCAACTACTACATGGAACTCCAAGACCATAACCTCCCCGAGCAACCCGCCGTCAACGAGGCGCTGATCCGGATCAGTCAGGAGACAGGCATCCCTCTGGTGGCAACCAACGACGCCCACTACTTAGCCCGTTCCGACGCCCATATCCAAGACGTGCTCATGTGTATCCAGACGGGCAAGACCATAGACGACCCGGATCGGATGAAATTTGAGGGGCAGGAATTTTATCTCAAAAGCGAAGACGAGATGCGAACCCTCTTTCCCCAGCACCCAGAGGCCATCTCCAATACACAACTGATCGCCGACCAGTGCAAATTCGACTTCACCTTCGACGAATACCACCTGCCGGCATTTACCCTCCCGGACGGTTGGGACGACGGACGAGCCTATCTGGAACACCTCTGCCTGACGGGGTTCGCCCAGCGGTATGATGCAGGCCGGGAAGATGTAAAAACCCAACTCCAACGGGAGTTGGACATGGTGGCCGACATGGGCTTTATCGACTACTTCCTCATCGTCGCCGACTTCATCGCCTACGCCAAAGACCGGGGCATCCCCGTGGGGCCGGGCCGGGGTAGCGCCGCGGGGAGTGTGGCCTCCTACTGCCTGGGGATTACAGATGTGGACCCCATCCAGTACGGCCTGTTTTTCGAGCGGTTTTTGAATCCGGAGCGGGTGAGTATGCCGGACATTGACATCGACTTCTGTGTCAACCGCCGGAGCGAGGTCATCGACTACGTGAGCCAAAAATACGGCCAGGAGCACGTGGCACAGATTGTCACATTCGGCACCATGGCGGCCCGGGGCGCCATCCGAGATGTGGCCCGGGCGCTGAACTTTACATACGCCGAGGCGGACACGGTGGCGAAACAGGTGCCACAGACCCTCAATATCAAGTTGGACGACGCCCTGAAGGTCTCCAAGCCCCTGCGGGAACTCTACGAGGGCGATGCCCGGATGAAGACGCTCGTCGACACGGCGAAGGCCCTGGAGGGGATGCCCCGCCACGCCTCTACCCACGCTGCCGGGGTAGTCATCACCAAAGAACCTCTATATGAATACGTCCCCCTGGCGAAAAACGATGAGTCCATCGTCTGTCAGTACCCCATGACCACTTTGGAGGAACTGGGCCTGTTAAAGATGGACTTTCTGGGCCTGCGGAACCTGACCGTCCTCCACGACGCGGTGGAACTGGTGAAAAAACGGGAACCGGACTTTGATCTATCCGCCATTGACGAGACGGATCCGGCCACATTCGCCATGCTGGCGGCAGGGAAGACCAGCGGTGTATTCCAGATGGAATCGGCGGGGATCACCAGCGTTTGTACAGGGCTGGGGCCGCAGAATATTGAAGACCTCACCGCTATCATCGCCCTGTATCGGCCCGGGCCCATGGACTCCATCCCCCGGTTTATCGCCTGTAAGCACGCACCGGAAAAGATATCCTACAAGCACCCCCTGCTCCGGGATATCTTGGACGTGACCTACGGCTGTATCGTCTATCAGGAGCAGGTCATTGAAATATTCCGCCGCATGGGTGGATTTACTTTGGGGCAGGCGGACATGATCCGCCGGGCCATGAGCAAGAAGAAGCATTCCGAGATCGTACGGGAGCGGGAGGCGTTCATCCACGGCGACGCCGTGCGGAATATCTGCGGGGCCGTATCCAACGGCGTCAGCCCCCAGATCGCCGCCGAGATATATGATGATATCTTGGATTTCGCCAACTATGCGTTCAACAAGGCCCACGCCGTGGCCTATGCCGTCATCAGCTTCCAGACGGCCTATCTCAAATGCCACTACCCAAAAGAGTACATGGCGGCGCTCCTCACCAGTGTCTTGGGGCACACCGCAAACGTGGCGGAGTACGTCGCCACCTGTCGGGAGCTGGGGATCGCCCTGCTGCCCCCGGATGTCAACGAATCCGACGCGGATTTCACTGTCTCTGACGAGGGGATTCGGTTCGGGCTGGTGGCGGTAAAAAACATCGGCTGGGGGCTCATCCGCGCACTTATGGCAAATCGAGAGGAACGTGGGCCGTTTTTGAGCTTTGACGATTTCGTCGAACGGCTCTACGGCCACGACCTCAATCGCAGGGCGCTGGAGAATCTCGTCAAGTGCGGGGCGTTTGACAGCTTGGGCTATCGACGGGCGCAACTGGTGGCGGTATGTGAGTCCGTGCTCCACTCCATCGCCGAGGGCCAGCGAAAAAATCTGGCGGGTCAGATGGACTTGTTCGGCGCAGCGACGGACACCGGGTCTGTTCGAGAGCGCATCCCCCTGCCCGATATCCCGGAGTACACACCCCGAGATCTCATGCGGATGGAGAAGGAGACCACGGGTCTTTATCTCACAGGCCACCCCATGGATGAATACCGGGAGATGGCGAAACGCCACGGCGCCGCCAGAATTGGCGAGATCCTCACCGACGGCGAACAGGGCGGCCGCCGGTTTCGAGACGAGCAAAACGTGATCCTGGCCGGGGTCATCAGCCATTATAAGACTAAGACCACACGAAACAACACGCTCATGGCCTATATCACCTTGGAGGATGACACGGGAGATATGGAGCTTCTGGTCTTCCAGCGGGTCTTGGATCGGGACGGGGCCTATATTGCAGATAATCATCCGGTGATGGTCTGGGGGAAGATTAGCCTGCGGGATGAAAAAGACCCCCAATTGCTGGTGGATCAGATCCGCCCCCTGACCGATTTGGAGTCCGGTGCGCCGCCCCCGCCCCCAGCGGCGCGATCTATGTACGCCACCCCCGTCGCCACTGATGAAAAACTCTACGTGCGCCTCTCCGACAGAGACGACCCGGCGTTGGAACGGATTCGTCTGATCCTCACCATGTTCCCCGGTGAACAGCAAATTATTTTATACTTAGAAGAGATCCAGAAGAAGATGACCGCCCCATGCATCATCCACCCCGCCCTGGTGCGGGAACTCACGGAGATGCTGGGGGAGGAGAATGTGGTGGTGAAGTGATCAGATGAAAATTGTAGGTTGGATATTGACCATTATAGGAAGCAACGGCTTAACCGGTACGTTGGTCGCAAGAAACAGCATTCGATACAACGTGGACAGTTTGACGGAATATGCCACAGAACGCATAACAGACTTCATCGGAACGCAGGAGGCGTTCCTCGACTCGCTGGTATGGATGCTGGCGGAGAATCTGACAGGCAGCTTGACGGACTATATTACAGAGCGCATTACAGAATTCATCGGCACGGAGCAGGGCTTCCTCGGTCCGCTGCTATGGGCGCTGGTGGAGAATCTGACAGACAACTTGGAGGCATATACCACAGAACGCATCGCAGAATTTATCGGAGCGGAGCAGGACTTCTTCAGCTCGCTGGCATGGACCCTGGTGGAGAATTTGACAGACAACTTGGAAGAACTGATTCAGGCGGATCAGGGATTTGTAACAACTGTAGACACGCTGTTTTATGTCTCAATCGGCGTGTTGACTCTCGGTGTATCATTACTGGCGGTTGGATATATCAAAAGTGCAATGGAGCAGAGACGGGCGAAACATGCGCCGGAGTAGTGAGGCCGAGGAGGTCAGCATGAGAGGCCTATGTCCGAGTTTGATCCGATCCCGATCCCGGACAAGAAAAAAGACAGAGGAGAAATCCTCTGTCTTTGCCATTTGCGAAAAACTTACGCCATGTTGTCTAACCTGCGGGTCAGACTGCTCTTTTTGCGAGCTGCGTTGTTTTTGTGTAAAAGGCCTTTTGATACGGCCTTGTCAACCGTTTTGACTGCGACTTTGTAGGCGCTATCGGCTTCTGCACGGTTGCCCCCGGTCACTGCCGCATCGAATCGCTTTAAGGTTGTCTTCAAGCGTGTGCGGTTGGATTTATTTCGCATTTCACGAATTTTGCTTGTTCTGACACGCTTTTCTGCCGACTTAATATTGGGCACGTTCCTGCCACCTCCATTCCCTTCGGGGCAAGCCCCGTGGGGACCCCATTTATTCGATCTTCTCAATACGGCAAAGCCGCATTGGTATGCAAGATTTTTCTTTCAGAAAAATACTTGGACACCGGACGCCCGGCGGGCGAACCGAGTTCGCCGTCACGTCACATGGTCTTGCCTATGTGCGGAAAAACATTCTATCATGTGAAAATAGAAATTGCAAGTGTTTTTTCTTCGATTTCCGGTCTTTTTCCACTACGCCTGGGGCGTACCGCCCTGATGACCGCCGGGTTTCCCGCCGCCGCCCGGACGGCGTTTGCGCCGCTTCCGGAATTTTTTTGCGGTCTCGCCGTCGGATTTTTCCGTTCCGTCCGTGGGCGTTTGAGCGCTCTGGGTCTCCCGGGTGGCCGATTGGGGTGGCTGCTCTGAACGCCGCCCGTCGGTGGGGCGGCCCTTAAATCGAGGTTTGGAGCTCTGGTCATCTTGCTTTGGTGTAGAGGATTCCGGTGTCTCCAGGCTCTGCTGTAGTGTGCGGCGGGGGGCGGTGGCCAGAGGGATGCTCTGCCCTGCGGCCTGGGCGGAGAGGATCTCCGCTCTGCGCTGTTTACCGGTCTTGATGAACTGGATCTGATCCAACGGAAAAAAAGCGATGACGGGATCGCCGCCCCTTGTCTCCATACGCACTTTGGCCTTCTGTCGGAGGAGGTTGATCTCGGTAATGGTGCCGTTGCCATCGGGGGTCTCCACGTAGGAGTCAACCTTGGGGGCGGATTTCACCAGCTCCTCATAGGCGTCCTGCTCGTATTTGAGACAGCACATGAGCCTGCCACAGATACCGGAGATTTTTGTGGGGTTCAGGGATAGATTCTGGGTCTTGGCCATCTTGATGCTTACGGGCTGGAACTCGTCTAAGAACTGACTACAGCAAAAGGGTTTGCCACAGACGCCGAGGCCGCCTAAGAGCTTGGCCTCGTCCCGGACCCCGATTTGCCGCAGTTCGATCCGGGTGCGGAAGATGCCCGCCAGGTCTCGCACCAGTTCCCGGAAATCCACCCGGCCGTCTGAGGTGAAGAAGAAGAGGATTTTCGTGCCCTCAAAGTTGTACTCCACGTCTACCAGCTTCATATCCAGCCCCAGCTCTCGGATTTTCTCCAGGCAGGTGGAAAAAGCCTGCTGCTCTTTTTCCTTATTGGCCTCCGCCGTGGCCAGATCGGATGCCGTGGCCAGTCGGATGACGGGGCGCAGGGGGGGGATGACCTTATTGTCCGCAACGGAAAAATTCCCCCTGGCGCACTCGCCGAACTCCAGACCTTTGCTGGTCTCGACGATTACATTCTGGCCAGCCTTCACCTGATGGCCTTTGGGGTCAAAATAATAGCTCTTGCCTCTGCTTTTAAAGCGTATGCTTACAACTTCAGTCATGGAGATTCGCTCCCTCAATACACGGGCGGTACGCCCTCTATAAGATATGATATTGTGCCGGCTTTCCCCCGCCTACAGGGGGAGAAAGCAGTACCCGCTTATCCGAGTAGTGTTGCCGCGATTTTGCCGGATATGTGTCCGGCGCTGACGTTTCGTTCCAGGTCTTCCCGCAGGCTGTCAAACAGCTCCACAGCGGCCAAGAGTCCCGCTCCGTCTCCACCTGGGCGGGCGAGGGCTTGAATCAACTGCCCGTGGCAACTGTCTGCGAAGGCCGTCAGGGTCTGTCTATCCGTCTTTTCCAGCCCGATACAGAACTCCAGCAGGGGCAGCCCGCCTGTGGAAAAGGCTTTGAAAAACGCCTCTGCTAACGCCATATGTGCGCCATCGGCATCCGGAGCCTGATCGCCTGTGGGCGTCAGGGCCAAGTGAATGCACCGGGAGCGCACGGTGGGGAGCAGGGCCAGAGGATTTTCCGTCAGGAGCAGAATGGTGACAAAGCCCGGCGGCTCCTCCAGTACTTTGAGAAAGGCATTTTGTGCGCTGGGATTCATGGCGTCGGCCCCGTCTACGATGTAGACCTTGCGGGCCGCCTCATTGGGTAAGGTATGGGCGTCCCGTGTGATCTCTCGGATCTGGCCTACGAGAATGTCTTTCTTGCCCCCGTCGGGATCCCGGCCTGTGAGGAGAATGTCCGGATGAATCCCCCGCAGGGCCTTTTGACAGGCGGGACAGGTGTTGCAAGGCCGCTCACTCCCGCCGGAACAGATCAGAGACCGGGCTATAATCTCCGCCAAGGTACGCCGCTCCCCCGCCGGGCCACTGATGAGATAGGCGTGGGACAGGGGCCCGGATAAGGCCGCCTGTAGATGGGGACTGCTTGTGAGACCGGTCAAATTCATGGGATAACACCCCCGTGGTGATCAGATGGATATTAGTATACCGGAAAATGCGAGGTAGCGCAAGTCACTTCACCCGAAACACAAAATGCTTGTATCCAAAATAGTTGATGACCATCGTAATCACCGTGACGGCGACTTTGGCCCAAAATGTGGGGAGACCTGCGAGAATCTTGAGGTTGATGGCCAGGACACTGATGCCCAGGGAGACCAAATTGACCAGAATAAATCGAACTGCCTGGGTGGAGACCCGCCCGTTATCGCCGTCTCGGAAAGTAATGTTCCGGTTGAGCAGAAAACTGGAGGTGACCCCCACCGTATAGCTAATCGCCTGACAGATGGGGCCGGACAGAGCCGTCAGGGCGTAGAGCAGAGTGAATACGCCAAAGTCCAACCCCGTATTGAATGCGCCGATGATCAGAAAGATGATCTGTCGCTTATGTCGCAGGAGGAGTTGTCCGATGAAACTGTCGTGAAGCACAAGAGACACCGCCTTTCAAGTCCGGCCTAGCCGAGGGCTACCGACCAGTAGAACACATCCCGGAAGAGGTTTTCCTGTGTCGGGCGCAGACCTGTGACCAGCCCTCTGTGGGTGGCAACGGCCAGATGGCGAAATCCGATGACGGAGATGGGCACCGCCTCCAAAATGGCCGCACACATGGCGGAGGCCGCCTGGCCTCGATCCAGGTGGTCTGCGGCGAGGAAGTCGTCCAAAAGTTGCCGATCCACCAGATTGTGAATCCCGCCGAAGGCCAAATTGCGAAACAGCACGTCGGTCAGATCAAAGTCCGGCTGGAGCCGTACCTGGGCGTAAAACAGATCAAAGCGCCCGGCTTGCAGGGCCTCCAGATACTCGTCATAGGGCAAGTCCACAATAATCACCTGATAACCCAGAGCGGCGACGCTCTCCGCGATGTATACGGCCACTTCCATCCGGGCGGTACTGTCTCCGGCCACCAGGAGAGATAATTGGGGCAGAGAGGGTTCTTCATCGGGATATTCCTCTTCCTCGGCATTCTGATCGTCGAGATCGGGATCGTCTTCCGGGGCGGGCGCATCTGGGGTATCTGTCTCTGGTTCGGCGTCCTCGGTCAGATCAGGCTCTGTATCTAAAAGGGTCCTGGCATAGGCGAAATCAAAGGCGAACTCCGCCGCCAGGGCGTGGTCATAATAGGTCAAGGAGGGGTGGATGGGCAGGGGAGAGGAGACGGCGTTCCCGAACATAATGTTATCGGTGATATAGGCCCGGTCAATGGCCCGGCTGATGGCCTGCCGCACCTCTAATCGGCCCGTCTCCGGGCGATTGATATTAAAGCCGATATAGTCCATAAGGGTCGCCTCAAAGGAGCGGACTTCCATCTCGACGGAAAATCGGGGCGGTACCGTAGCGGTGGGGTCCAACGCCACCAGATTCAAAATCCCGGAGTTGACATGGGCGGTCAGCTGTTCTATGGAGACGATCTCCGTCAGGTATATGGTGTCCAGGGGGGAGAGTTCTTCGTACCAGTGGTTGGCAAATCGTAAGAGACGGGGTTGGCCGGCATCGTCGCTGTAAGCGTAGGGGCCTGTCCCCGGCGGGACAGTCCAGCCCATAGTGCCATATTGGATGATGGGAAAGGTGAGGAGAACCGGAAGATTGCCATGTACCCGGTTTAGAGTAATTTCCATCTCGTGGGGGAGGAGATACCCCTCGGCGTCTACCCGTCTGTCGTATCCCGCGACGATGGAGAGGCGTCCGCCGAAAAAAGCGGAATCCCGGGCGCGGGTTAAGGAGTAGATCACGTCCTCTGCGGTCAATGGGATGCCATTGTGAAAGGTGATGTCCTGTCGGAGTTCCAAGGTGTAGCGAATCCCGTCGACGGTGGTCAGGTTGTGGGCCAAGACCGGCGTGGCGGTGAAGTTGTCATCCAGGGCGAACAATCCCTCATAGAGGAGCCCCCCCACGGCCAGATTGTCCCGGCTCACGGTGGTAAAGGGGTTGAGGGGATCCCCGGCGACAAAGCCGATGGTAAATCTACCGTCACCGATGGGGGCTACAGGCGTTGGCCGGTCAGGGCCGATCTCGTTCATGTTCTCGTATCCGTTCTCATAGTCGTCTTCGACAGGCTCCACGTTGCGTCCGAAGAGGCCGCAACCGGAGAAAGCGCTGCCCAACAGGGAGATCGCCAGGATCAATGCGATAAATTTGCTTGAAAATCGATTCATGGTTGATATTACTCCTATTTTGTGTTCCCCCCGCCTAGGTTGGGGGAACACAGTATCAAGGCGGCCTGGGAGCCGCGGTGGCCGGCGGTGGCGCGGTGTGACCAGAATGTCTCCCGGTTACACATGGTACAGATATCCGATACGCTGATTCGGTCCGAAAAAAGTCCGGCCCGCAGGAGCAGGCGGCGGTTGACTTCTTTTAAGTCTACCATACGTTTGCCATGCCCGCATTCGATCACACAGGCCTCTGCCTCATAGCCCAGTAACGCCATGGCGGCCTCGGATACCTCGGGTCCGGTTTCAAAGCAACACCGCCCGATCCCGGGGCCGATGGCCGCCCGGATATCTTGCGGATGAGAGCCGCAATCGGCGACCAGCCGTGAAACGGCCTTGCCGACAATATCTAAAACCGTACTGCGCCACCCCGCGTGGACAGCGCCTACAGCGCCCGTCCGCTGATCCCAGAGCAAGATGGGAATACAGTCGGCGGTGAAAACCATAAGGGGCAAGTCCCGTGCCGCCGTGACCAGGCCGTCGGCCTCATGGGGCGTGGGCGCAAAAATGTCGCCTTGACGGTCCTCCGCCCCCACCAATCGAACGGTATCTCCGTGTACCTGACGAGTAAAGACTAGATCCTCTTTCCGTATGCCGAAAATCGACGTGATCCGGTCATAGTTTTCCGATACCGCTGCGGGATCGTCCCCTCGGTTGACGCCCAAATTGAGGGAGGCATAGATACCCTGGCTCACGCCGCCCAGCCGGGAGGTGAATGCGTGGGGCGTCTCAATGGATTCGTCTATCAGATAGAGCAGGTCACCGGATTGATGGGGAACAATGGCCATAGGCGCTTACGCATTCCTTCCGCAGCAATTTTTATACTTCATAGGTGCGCCGCCGGGCTTGGTTTTGCCGCAGGGGCATGGCTCGTTGCGGCCGATCTTTTTCTCCACCCGGACGGGCTGGCGCTTGGTCGGGCCGCCCTGCATCCCGGCTACGACGTTTTGGGCTACGCTCTTTCTGGCCAAGCCCTGTTCTTTGCGATCCTGGTGCACCTGGACGGTAAAGACCCGGCGGACGACTTCTTCTTTTAATCCGCGGACCATGGCCTCGAACATGTCGAAGCCCTCCCGCTTATAGGCGTCTACGGGATTGGTCTGGGCATAGGCCCGCAGGCCGATTCCCTGGCGGAGATCGTCCATGGCGTCGATGTGATCCATCCAGAACTCGTCCACCACCCGGAGGAGGATAATCCGTTCCAACTCCCGCATGACAGAGAGGGTTTTGGCGCCGATTTCAACGGTGCCGAACTCTTTTTCCCGGATGGCATAGCGGGCCAGGGCCTTTTCTTCCAAAATTTCAATCAACGGTTCCGCCTGGAAGCGTTCCAGTTGTTCAGTTGTGGGCAAGAAGGTCTTCGGGGCCAGAAATAGCCCTTCAAAGGGCCGGATCAGGGAGGCAAAGTCCTCTTTTGTAATGGGTTGTCCCTCCGGGAGCGTCCCCGTCACCTGGGACTCGATGACCTCGGTGATCATAGACTCCACGTTCTCGTGAATGTCCTTGCCCTCTAACACCAGTTGGCGTTGGCGGTAGATGAGTTCTCTCTGGCGGTTCATGACGTCATCGTATTCCAGCACCTGCTTCCGGGACTGGAAATTACGGCTCTCCAGCTGCTTCTGTGCGTTTTCCACGATGTTGGAGACCAGTTTTGCATCTAGGGGCGTGTCCTCGTCAAAGTTAAACCGCTCCATGAGGGATTCCATCTTCTCCTGGGCGAAGAGCCGGACGAGATCATCCGTGGCGGCCAAGAAAAACCGGCTCTCACCGGGGTCGCCCTGGCGGCCTGCACGGCCTCGGAGCTGGTTGTCAATCCGACGGGACTCATGGCGCTCGGTACCGAGGATAAACAGTCCGCCTACGGCACGGACTTGATCCGCCTCTTGGGAGATTTCGGCCCTGTGCGCGTCCATTCGCTGGGCAAACAGGGCGCGGGCGGCGTTGATCTCCTCGTCGTCCGTATCGGCGAAGCCTGTGGCCTCCACGATGACTTCATCGGAATAGCCCGCTTTTTTCAGGTCGTGTTTCGACAAATATTCGGCGTTTCCGCCCAGCACGATGTCCGTACCACGACCGGCCATGTTGGTGGCGATGGTCACGGAACCCATCTTACCGGCCTGGGCGACGATCTCAGCCTCTTTCTCGTGGTGTTTGGCATTTAAGACATTGTGGCGGATTTTTTCTTTGTGCAACAGCTTCGAGAGATATTCACTTTTCTCAATAGACACGGTACCCACCAAGACCGGCTGACCCTTCGCGTGACACTCTGCGATCTGATGAATAATGGCCCGATTCTTGCCCGCGTCAGATTTGTAAATTGAATCGGGCAGATCGGCCCGGACCAAGGGGCGGTTGGTGGGGATTTCGATAATGTCCAGGCTGTAGATGGTGCCGAACTCTTCTTCTTCCGTCAAGGCCGTACCTGTCATGCCGGAGAGTTTGTTGTACATGCGGAAATAGTTTTGGAATGTGATCGTAGCCAGGGTCTTGGACTCTCTGGCGACGGTGACTTTCTCCTTGGCCTCAATGGCCTGATGGAGTCCGTGGGAGTAGCGGCGGCCCTCCATGAGGCGGCCCGTGAACTCGTCCACGATGATGACCTCGCCGTCTTTGACCACGTAGTCGATATCCCGGTGCTTGAGTCCGTAGGCGTGGACGGCCTGGGTCAGGTGGTGGGAGAGGGTGGAGTTATCTAAGTCCGCCAGATTTTCCACGTTGAAGTGGGCCTCCGCCTTGGCGATACCCCGGGCGGAGAGGGCAGAGGTCTTGGCTTTTTCGTCCACCACGTAATCGGCTTCCAGGCCCTCGTCGTCCTGGGCCTTATCGTCCATGGAGGAGTAGACTTTTTTCTTTAGACCTCGGACAAAGTTGTCCACCTGACGGTAGAGATCCGTAGAGGCGTCCCCCTGGCCGGAGATGATCAGCGGTGTTCTGGCCTCGTCGATCAAGATGGAGTCCACCTCGTCCACGATGGCGAAGATATGGCCCCGTTGCACCATGTTTTCCTTATAGATGGCCATGTTGTCCCGGAGATAGTCAAAGCCCATCTCGTTGTTTGTGCCGTAGGTGATATCGGCGGCATAGGCCGCCCGCCGCTCGTCCGGGGTGAGGCCGTGGACGACGAGGCCCACTTCCAGCCCCAGGAACCGATGCACTTTCCCCATCCACTCACTGTCCCGTCGGGCCAGGTAGTCGTTGACGGTGACAATATGGACGCCCAGCCCCGCTAAGGCATTGAGGTAGCTGGGCAAGGTCGCCACGAGAGTTTTACCCTCACCCGTCTTCATCTCGGAGATCCGGCCCTGGTGTAAGACGATGCCGCCGATGAGTTGTACCGTGTAATGGCGCATCCCCAGCACCCGATCCGCCGCCTCTCGGACAGTGGCAAACGCCTCCGGTAGGATGTCGTCCAGAGATTCGCCGTCGGCCAGCCGGGCTTTGAATTGGGGGGTCTTGTCCTTGAGCTCTGCGTCGGTCAGTGTGCGATATTCGTCCTCCAACTGGTTGATCCGATTCACCAGGGGGGCGATTTTCTTTAGCTCCCGGTCACTCCGGGTGCCGAATAGTTTGCTTGCAATACCCATTATTGTTTGCGCCTTTCGTTCTGTTTTAGAAATATCATAATATTATATCATAGAAGGGCGTATAAAAAAAGGGGGAACGTGGGAGCGTGCGCAAATGCGGATGTATGTCAGTGAACACTTTTCGTTGACAAATACGCACGTACTGCATATAATGCCTATCAGAATACTATAACATGGCAAATAAGAAAGAAAGGAGGGTTTTTAAATGGATATTTGGGGAATACTGATCTGGTTGCTAATCGGTGCCGTTGTGGGCTGGATTGCAGGCATGATTATGAAGAGCAAGAGCTCTCTGCTATGGAACATTGTCTTCGGTATTGTCGGTTCCTTCGTCGGTGGCTTTATCGCTTCTCAGCTGAATATTGGAGGAGGAGGGTTGATTGTACAGGGGCTCATCGCCGTTGCCGGTGCCTGTCTTGTCATTTTCGTTGTAAAGCTTATCAGAGGTGGGAAATAAACAGCATCCCGGATTAAAAACTGTTATGCCCAAGGCCTTGCGGCACGCTGTGTCGCAAGGCCTCTTACTATTCTATCCCTCCCCCGCGATCTCAATCCAGCCCGCCGGACATCCGGCGGTGCTCTTGACGGCTATCTGCCGAGTGGAAAGGCCCGCCAGACAATCCACGAGATCTGCCGTGATCCGCTGGCCCGGTGTAATCAGGGGGATTCCCGGCGGATAGGCCCAGAGATACGTTTTTGCGATCTGGCCCACGCTTTGGCCGATGGCGATCCGCCGCCCCGGTGTGCGCAGGGCCTCCCCTGGGGGCATGATTTGTTTCCCCATGGGCGGCAGGGGATTTATGGGTCGTATGGAGGTGGGATGCAAGGTGCGATCCAGTGCGACGAGGGCCTCTGCCAGCCGATAGAAGTGTTTGTCCGTATTGGCAAGGCCGGTCATGGCCAATGCGTAGCCGGGGAGGGCCATCTCCAGTTCAATACCGCAGTCCTCCCGCAGCGCCATGAGGAGCTCCGGCCCCGTGGTGGACGTGCCGCCGCAGAGGATGGGAAGCTTGCCGGAGTCGTGGGCGTATATGCGACGCGGATCAGAATCCCCGGACAACACGGACAGGTGTTGCAGATTGACGGTCAGTTGCCGGAAAGCCGAGAGCCGATCCGACCAGGCGGCAAACAGGTCTGGACCCTGGACCCGAAGCAGGTCGACACAGCCGTCAATGGAGGCCATGAGGGGATAGGAGGGACTGGTGCTCTGGAACAGTCCTAACCCGTGGCGCAGATGCTCCCGCGGGATTAACCCGTCCCGCAGATGGGCGATGGCGGTCTGGGTCAGACTGGGCAGAGTCTTGTGGAGGCTCCGGATCACAATGTCTGCCCCCTGGGATACGGCACTTTGGGGAAAGTGGGGGGATAGGCCGAAATGGGCGCCGTGGGCCTCGTCCACCAAGAGGGGGATGGATTTTTCGTGCAACATGTCGGCAATGGCCCTGATATCGCTGGCCACGCCCTCATAGGTGGGGGAGGTCACCACGACGAGCCGAATATCGGGATATTGCGCCACCGCCACCGCCACCGACGCGAGCGGGATACTGCCGCAGATGCCGGATTCCGTCAAGAGCGGCGGCTCCAGATAGACGGGGCAAAGCCCCATGAGTTCCACGGCGTGGTAGACGGACTTGTGACAGTTCCGGGCGATCAAAATCTGATCCCCCGGCCGGGTGGCGGCGTAGATTCCCGCCAGAATCCCCCCGGTGCTGCCGTTGACGAGGAAATAGGCGCTGTCGCTCCCCCAGAGGGCGGCGGCCCTCGCCTGGGCGTCTAAGAGAATCCCCTCGGCGGAATGGAGATCGTCAAACCCGTGGATCTCGGAGATGTCCAGGTGCCATGGCAGATCAGCGGCGAACAGGGGCTGTCGCTTGTGGCCCGGCATGTGCATCGGGCAGATATCCCGTTGTTGATAGGCCAAAAGGGTCTGGTACAGATCGGCTTTTTCCATTGTGTGCCTCCGAAAATATGTGTTGACAAGCGATTCGATCTTTGGTATCATGATTCACGCTGGTCGGCGTATGTGCTGGTGTAGCTCAGTTGGTAGAGCAGCTGATTTGTAATCAGCAGGTCGGGGGTTCAAGTCCGTCCACCAGCTCCAGCGCCTTTTCCCATCCCCGATGACGAGCTCAACGCAGTGACCCGGCATCGGCAGCACAGCGATGCGGTGACGCAGCGGAATTTTCGTCCCAAGGGCGCAGCCCGACGACGGAAATGGAGCACAGTTTCCGCTAGAGCGAGCACGGTGGAGTTCCCGAGTGGCCAAAGGGGGCAGACTGTAAATCTGTTGTCAGTGACTTCGTAGGTTCAAATCCTACCTCCACCACCAAGAGCGTGAAACCCTGTAACCGTAGCGGTTACGGGGTTTTTGCTTTTGGTGTGCGGAACTGCGAAAATAGGAAAAATTGCCCAACATCTAACAAATCGTCTAACAGCTCTACTTTTCCACAAACTCACCGCTAAGTACGTCCCCCAAACTGCGCTTTGCATCTGGCCTCAAATGCGCATATATATCCGCAGTTGTGGAGTAGTGGGCATGTCCGAGCCAGGATTGAATCAACTTCATGTCTACGCCTTTGTCCAGCAAGAGACTTGCGTTAGAATCTCGCAACTCATGGAAACGAATAGCCCGTAGCCCATATTTTTTGAGAACATTAGGGAACGTACGAGACAGGTATTCTGGGGCGATCAAATTGCCCATCTCATTCACACAAACGAAGTCAAGCCACGCATCGCTATAAGCGGTGCCAAATAACTCCTGATATTCCGCTTGCCGCTCCTTTCGTTCTTTCAAATACACTGCGACTTCAGGCGGCAAGGGAAAGGATCGTAGCCCGGAACGTGTTTTTGCCCCAGGGCGGTACTTTATATTCTCCGAGCGGGATTCCTCGCCTTTGTCCGTGATAACCCCTTTTACAAAGAGCGTCATGGAATCAAAGTCGATGTCCTGCCACCGTAGCCCTAACACTTCGCCACGCCTCATGCCAAACCAACTTGCGAGGTAAACGGGTGTTTCAATTTTCTCTCCCTTGATGACCTCTAACAAAAGCCGCATTTCTTCTGCCGTGTAGAAACTGGACTGGAATCGCTCTTTCCTCGGCAACACCACCTTAGAGGCGGGATTGTCTCGAATCAGTTCCATCTGTACGGCATGTTTGAGCGCTTTGTGGATATTGGCATGGTAACGATGTATCGTATTCCCTGTCACCTTGCTCGTTTTCTTCTTCCACGCATAAAAATCTTGGATATGGAAGGGCCTCAACTCATGGAGTTTGACTTTCCTTTCGGCAAAGTAGGGGCAAATCTGATTCTTGATTGTCTTTTTATAGCTGAAATATGTTGTCTCCGCTATAGAGTCTTTTGCCACTTCCAGCCATTGCAACAGGTAATCGGAGAGCAAAATGTCCTGAAAATTGCAGGCGATCTTCGTTTCCCATTCCGCCAAAATCTCTTTGCGAATTGCCTCTGCTTTTCGCTTATTCTTCCCTTGCGTTGGAAGCCCTGTGGACACAGACTTTTGTCTGCGTTTGCTGTTCTGATACCAACTCAACATAACATGGTATTTATTGTTTTTCTCGTATAGGTTTGCCGTCATAATTCTTTAACCTCCCTGTGACGACGGATTTATCGCTACACTGTTATTATAACACGCTGTTTCAATGTAATCCACTAAATATCGGCGCGGAATCTTGATATTTTTCCCGATCCGCAGATGGAGAATTTGCCCGCTTTGGATTAGGCGATAGGCCGTCGAGCGGCCAATGCTTAGGGCTGCTTGCAACTCCTCTACTGTTAGCACATCTGGCAAATCATTGAACATAGGCATTCTCCTTTCCATTATACAACCGTAGATTGCCCATACATTTCTACAGCAAGCCTCCCACAACCATCCAACTCCCATCAAACGCCTGTACCACCAACTCAAACTGTGACAACTGCTGCGCCCTGGTGCGAGGATCGTAGTACCGCACGGCCACATAGACCGCCACCATCTCCCCCCGGCGCTGGAAGATGGGATTCACAAGCTCCAAGAACTCGTACTCCATGTCGATCACCTCCAGCGCACCGTCCCGGACAAAGTGGGCGATCATGCTCTCGCTGGCCGTGGGATAGAGCGTAAAGAACTCGGTCAAAAACTGCATGATCTCATGTTGCGTATCCCCGTCAATGGACGTGTCCTGCGCTCTCATCGGCAGTGCGAAATCAGACCGCTCAAACCCGCCGTGGATGGTGGGGTTGTGGGTAATCACCGCATTGCCAGCATCGTCCACATGGACAATGACCGTGTAATACGACAAGACCACATCCTCCGTCGATGTGGTCACTTCATGTTGTACGACTTGCTCTATGAACGCTGGATACCCGTACTCATCATAGATGCGCTCCTGTATCACTTCATCCACGTATTCCGCTGTGACGGCCCGTAACAGCCGCTCCACGGAGAACAGCACCCGGAAATTGTGGTCATCCAAGGGCTCCACCTGCCAAATTCGCACGGCTCGGATGGAAGAACTGGAATCCGTGTCTCTGGAAAGTTTGGCGTTGAGCATGTGCAGATCATCTGTGAGGAACCCCCGCAGGGCCTCGTTCCGTTCTGCGCTCTGTTCCGCTCCCACGGGCCAGGCATAATATATCCGGGCGAACTCTGTCACGAAGCTCTCAATCCGGTTGGTGTCCACGATCTGCACCTCCACGATCTCCCGCTCAATGATGGTGTGGGTGTCAACAGCGGTGAAGTGCATATACACCGCAAAGGCGAGGCTCGTCAGGAGCAAAGCCCACATGATCGCAACCGACGCCTTTCTTGTGCCGATCCGCTTGACCTTTGGCCGTTTTTCTCTGTTCAATCTCTGTGCCCCCTATGTCAAATTATCGTATTCTAAATGTCCCCTGCGGGAAAAAAGGCAGCGGATCAACAGGCGAACCGTTGACCCAAATCTCAAAGTGAAGATGAGGGCCGGTACTATTTCCCGTACTCCCAATGTCCGCTATATGCTGACCCCGTGATACCCGGTCTCCGTTGCGCACATGATTCCTGCTATTGTGGGCATATACCGTGTGATGTCCGTTGCCGTGATAGATGCGGATATAGTTGCCGAACCCGCCATTCCAGCCGGAGAGTTCCACAACACCCCCAGCAGACGCCAAGATCGGCGACCCCCAAGCGGCCCCAATATCTATCCCCTGATGA